>Ga0070741_10000149_pt1 | contig 269608 bp, 250 predicted proteins | sample Coa_R1_4_FD_66440 | JGI IMG/M metagenome (GOLD analysis project Ga0070741, IMG submission 66440) | Surface soil microbial communities from Centralia Pennsylvania, which are recovering from an underground coalmine fire - Coalmine... | ecosystem: Environmental > Terrestrial > Soil >... | reverse complement strand
CCAGATCACGTTGGCCCGGCCTGAATTCTTCAGAACTGAGCAATTTTGACCAGCTACGTTCCCTCGAGCAGCCTAGTATAGTTCTACCCAGGATGACTCTGTTCTCCGCTGATTTGATCATTGCATAAGTCGAGATTCGATCAAAGTAGGAACGTCTAACGTCCGCTGCACAGGACAGAACGGGAGAAGACGCCATGGCATGCGCGCGATGCGGCGGGTTGGTGGTCGAGAACTGGTGGGACCTCGTCGACGAGGCCAGTCAGAAGTGGCTCCAGGGAACGAGGTGCGTGAACTGCGGGGCCATCGATGACCTTGTGATCCTGGCGAATCGTCTACGGCCGCATCCGGCTCGCATTACCGCTCCCGGCGCAGCCGGCATGGGAAAGGCGCCGGTCCCTTCGTTTCAACATAGCCGAACGCACCGCGAACGCTCCGCATTCCATTCGTTAGGTAAGGATTCCTCGGGCCTTCGAAGGATGTAGTCAAGGACGCCAAAACGGGCTACCCGCACCAGGGTACGGCGAAAGGCGCAATGAAGTCCCTCTCTGAAGCGAAGTAATCTGGAGGTCGGCATGTACCTTCCGTTGACAGTCGGGCTTGCAACGCTCGTCATGCTCTTGCTCATGACGATCAAGATCGTCCCGGAGTATCAGCGCATTGTCATCCTCCGGCTCGGCAAAGTCCTCCCACGGGCAATGGGACCTGGCCTGGTGCTGATCATTCCGTTGATCGATCGGCCCATTCGCGTAGACCTTCGAGAAACGTACCTCATCGTCCCCCACCAGACCTGCATTACGAAAGACAACGCCCCGATCTCCATCGACTTCTTGATCTATTCGAAAGTCCTGGATCCCATCGCCAGCGTGGTGCAGGTCCAGGACTTTGCGGGGGCCTCTCAAGGGATCGCCACGACGACGCTCCGGGCCGTTGTGGGCGATATTCCGCTCGATGATGTGTTGGCCAAGCGCGAACAGATCAACCATCTGTTGCAGGCCAGAATGGACGAAGTCACGCAACGCTGGGGAGTGAAAATTACAACCGTCGAGATCCGGGAGATCACACCCCCCAAAGAGGTTCAGGAGGCCATGACCCGCCAGATGTCGGCCGAGCGCAGCCGGCGGGCCACGGTGACCGAGGCGGAAGGGACGAAACAGGCGGCCGTGACCGTGGCTGAAGGCGAAAAGCAGTCGGTTATCCTAAAAGCCGAAGGGGATAAACAGGCCGCGATCCTGCGCGCAGAGGGTTTCGCTCTCGTCCTCGGCACGATTTTCGACGTGGCCAAGGGGATCGATTCCAAAACCATGACGTTGCAATATCTGGACACGTTAAAGGTCATGGGCGCCAGCCCCTCCACGACATTCATCGTTCCAATGGAGCTCAGCTCGTTCCTGGCAGGCGCCTTGAAAGACGGAAAGAGAGCGCTCAGTAACAGCGACGTCGCCGTCGGGTCATGAATTTCACAGCATTCGGATCCGTTTGTCTTCGATCCCATGATCCTGTCGCGGTCGGCGTCCTGACGACCGAGGAGTCGCGATATCGGAGGTTTCAGAACGGAGGCCAGGCCATGAAACAGGAGTCCGCCCTTGCTGCTCTGATTCTCAAAGCGGTGCACAAGAGGCCTGGTTGTCGGATCGAAGAGTTGGTCTATCTTCTCCCGGACCACACGTGGAATCAGGTCTTCCGCGAAGTCAATCGTCTGAGCCGGAACCGTCAATTGTGTCTGATGTTAGATGGTCGAAGGGTCTTTACTGTCAGGAGACCCGACGAGTTCATGGCTATGCAGTCTTTAGCCGGCTTGCAAGGCACACAGTGGAAGCTTACTTCATGCCGTCGCAAAAGATTCACGACCTTTCAGCCACGCTGACTGCTTCATCCCTCGTGCGGCCCGATGACGTTGTCGCGCGACCGATTGCCCGGTATCCGTCGCTTGCTACGCCGGAGTGTCTCTGAAGTACGTTGTCTTGGAGGTACACGCCAAGAGCGCTGTCTCTTGTTCAGTCTCGCTCGGACAGGGAAGACTTCCCGGTGATGTATCGGGATAGCCCCCGACCGAGCACGTCGTCGTATTCGCAACGAAAGGAGTGCAGGCCATGAAACTCTATACGATGGTGCTCACAGGACTCGTGGTAGCGGGGAGTGTTTCCCTTGCCTTCGCAAATCCGGCGATGCTCCCCAAACATCCCGGGTATCCCGCAGGGGGAGAGTTTGCCAACGACACGGGGCAGGAGAACCTGACGCATTCACAATCCCTTCTGGATGCTGCGGCGTCAGAGGATGCGCACACGACCCAGAAACTGGTGGATCCGAATAATGCCAGGCTGCTGAAGCCGCAGGGAGCCGGCCAACTGCCGACAGTTGAGGGGCCCAATATCAAGATTGAGCCGCCGGTCACTGAGGCGACTCGCATGCCCAAGCCGTAGCACACTGTTCACGCGAGAGGGGCTGGGCGAAGCGGGTCAGTTCCCGACAAGTCCCGCGTGTCACCAGACATGGGCCTATGACAAACCGGCTCACCCCGAGCCCCATATCCTAAGGGAGGAAAGAGCAATGACCACCTATCTGTTCATAAGGCGTACCGTTATTCTCACATCGCTCACGCTGATTGCATGGCTGCCTGCACTGGCTGCACAGCCGGGGGATCAACCTTCGCGCGGAGCCACACTTCCTGCTTCGACGGAAGCGATGAGTGCCGTGGCGGCGGGCGCGGCCGAGGACACGCTCAAAGCCTGTATGGCCAGAATTCCCCAGGACGCCAGTATCGGTCAGCGTATGATCGCTGAAACGAGCTGCCAGCGGGAAGAGATGGACAGGAAAGTAATCCAAGCTGTGCCCAACACTGAATACGCATCTCAGTGAAAAGGAGGAGTTGGAGAGACGCGATACATCACAAACCTTGAGTCCGCGGCTTTGCCCGATCTGCGCCCATGCAATGTTGAGTGCAAAAAAGCGCAAGGAACAGCCAGAGTTGATCGTTGAGAGGGAGTGGTCTCAGCCTGTGCCGGCATCACAGCGGGAAGGGAACACGGGGTGCGGGAAGCGTTCTGTAAATTGACGTGAGCCCCATCAGGGGGACGTGATACGCGAGGAGAGGACGGCGGAGCTCATCCGACCAGCACGGCCGTCTCGATTCGTCGGGAGTTCACAGACACGACGGCTCCTGGCGGTCTAATTTCCGAAGCTGAGCCTGCCGGTAATAGCGGCCTACACGCCTGAGTATTGGTGTGTGGATCTCGTGGATGAAGCCGTGGAGGATGTGAATTTCGAACACCCCTGCGATCTCGTCGGGTTGTCAATCATGACCTGCTACGCCCCGCGGGCGTATGAAATTGCGACGGAGTTCAGAAAGCGAGGCAAAACGGTTGTCATGGGCGGCGTTCACCCGACCTATTGTCCCGACGAGGCTCTGCAGTATGCCGATGCCATCGTTTTCGGCGAGGCGGAAGAGCTGTGGCCCGAACTCATCGCCGACTTCGAGTCGGGAGCCATGAAGCAACGTTATAAGATGGAATCGGTTCCGACGCTGGAACAGTATAGGAGCCCGCGTGTGGAACTGCTGAACCCCGATGCCTATATGACCAGGCAATGCAGTTTCACCACCCGAGGTGTCATTTCGATTGCGAGTTCTGCAGTGTCTCTCCCTTCAACGGAAAGACCACCAGACGCCGGCTGGTTCAAGAAGTCGTCAAGGAATTGACTCGGATCAAACAATGGATTCGCGGCAAATTGGTGGAACGGATACGCCATGACTCGCTCTGGCACGCCTTCATCACGGGGGTTCGCATTCGCCTCGGCATTGAAGACGGCACATCTTCGCCTTCGTCGATGACTTGCACAACAGCAACCGGGCTTACTGCCGGGAACTTTGGACGGCGCTCAAGCCGCTGAAGATCAAGTGGGGACGCCAAGCCACGATGTTCCTGGGCGATGATCCGGAAATGCTCAAGCTGGCGGCGGAGAGCGGCTGCGTGTCTGTCTTCGTCGGGATGGAATCGCTGGATGAAGACTGCCTGGAGGAAACGCATAAGCCGTTTAACCGGGTGCAGAAGTTCTCGCAAGAGATCAAGATGTTTCATGACCATGGCATCATGGTGAACCTGGGGATTGTCTTCGGCTTCGATAACGACGATGAATCGGTTTTTGAACGTGCCGTGGAGTTCCTGGTCAAGAATCAGGTGGAGTTGGCCTATTTCAATGTGCTCACTCCACTCCCTGGCACGGCCCTCTGCGAACGCTACAATCGCACCGGCCGCATCTTCGACAAGGACTGGGCGAAGTATGACGGCAAATATGTGGTGTTCTATCCAAGCCGGATGACACCGGAGCAACTCCAGGAGGGTTTTTTCTGGGCCAACCATCGGTTCTATTCGCTGCCGTCGATCTGGCGCCGGTTGGTGGGCGCCAGACAGGGATTCATCCCCCGTTTGTCCATGAACCGGCAGTTTCGCAAGTTAGTCAAGCGGTCCTGTCCACAAGGGACCCTCTCGCCGGTCGCCGGGGCGCTCAAGACCCTGGAAGCGCAGTTGCCGACACTGGAGACGGATCAACTCATTCCCAATGCGCTCCATGCACTCAGACAGAAGCTGGGTCAGACCACTGCACCCGCGCACGGATTGTGGTTGACGATGAAATCCAAGCGGCATGATCAGTTTGCCGCGCTGTTTGTCGACCTCGAAGGGACACTCGATCGATTGAATGCGCAAGAACTGCTGAAACGAATCAGCGAGGCGGCGGAGAAAGCCCGGATCGACATCATCGTGAACTTTGAACACCTGAAACAGGCAACGCCCGAGGCGCTCAGAGCCTTGCTGGACGGTGAGGCGTTGAAAGCCGTGGTGCCCTATGCCAAGGTGCGCTACCGGAAGTTCAAGGCGGCGTTTGAAAACGCGGTGCAGGAGCGCTCCATTGAATCAACTTGAATGGCTGAGCCAGGATGTACAAGACACATAATATCCATGTGCGACCGTCGCCGCTTCCTAAAAGCCGGTCGTTCGAGTGGAAGTGGCTAGGTGCGGGCGAGGCACCGGGGAACGCGGTTCGTACCGTAAGGCTGTCCAACCAGGAGAGAAGACCATGACGCAACAGTGCCCGGGCGCAGGGGAAGCGGTACGGAGACCCGTGTGGCGATGGCGTGCTCCGTCAACGCTTCGGCCTGAATAGGAGGCGCCTCGCATGGAGTTGGCGTTCGGTCCCCTCATCCTGCTGGTTTTGCTGGCTGTCGTCTTGGCGATGGGCTTCAAGGTGCTGCGCGAATATGAACGAGCCGTGATCTTTCGGTTTGGAAGAGTGGCGCGAGGCCTCGTCGGCGGCCATGGCCCCGGCATCGTGGTCATCATGCCGCTTGTCGATAAGCTCCTACGCGTGAGCCTGCGGACCGTCGCCATGGACGTGCCTCCGCAAGACGTCATTACACGGGATAACGTGTCCGTGAAGGTGAACGCCGTCATTTATTTCCGTGTCGTCGATCAGCAGCGAGCGATTGTCCAGGTTGAGGACTACCTGTATGCGACGTCGATGATGGCCCAGACTACGCTCCGCAGCGTGCTCGGCCAGAGTCAGCTCGATGATCTGCTGGCCAAGCGGGAAGAGATCAACATCCACCTCCAGCGCATCCTTGATCAACAGACAGAACCCTGGGGCATTAAGGTCTCGGCGGTCGAAGTAAAAAACGTGGACCTTCCTCAAGAGATGCAGCGCGTGATCGCCAAGCAGGCCGAAGCGGAACGCGAGCGGCGATCCAAAGTCATTCACGCCGAGGGCGAATTCCAGGCCGCACAACGCTTGGCGGACGCGGCCACGGTCATGAGCCGGCATCCGATGGCTCTCCAACTGCGGTACCTGCAGACCTTGGTGGAGATCGCCGCTGAAAAGAATTCGACCACGATTTTCCCGATCCCCATCGACATGCTCACGCCGTTCGTCCAAGGCCTGCAGAAGCGCGAAGCAGGAGAGTAAATGGAACAGCGCGGCCATTCCTCCCCTATCGTCGGCGGTACCGATGGAGCTGACGGATGTCCAGAACCATCTGCCGGGTCGGCACGAGCACGAAGGGATATCTCCGCACCACGGCCGTCGTCTCCGGCCGAATTATACGGTTGGCTGATCGGCTCAACGCGGAGTGAAAGAGGGCGGCCGCGCGACACGCAACATGTTGCACGGCTACACCGCTCGGGCCCGCCGATCGGTCGCTTGGGGGTGACGTGTGAGTCTCGCCCGGCCTATGGACGAAGAAAGCAAAGAAGTCGAACGAGGCCCCTTGAGCCGCCAGTTGATCTTCGATCGTCCCGTGAGTGGGACCACAATCGAGTTGATGGAGACTCTCGACGGGTGGGGCTACATCGCGGCGGGGTTGAGCTTCCTGGCGATCGGCATGGTGGTCTTCGTCCATGCCTGGTACCTTTTCGCGACGACGGTCGGTGCAAGGGTTCTCTACCCGGTGCTGGCCCTCATCCATGATCTCCTGTTGGTGATCATCCTGTTAGAGCTCTTTCGCACCATCATCAATTTTCTGAAGACGAAAATCATCACACGGGAGCCGTTCCTGTACATCTGCATCATCGCATCAACCCGGCGTATCCTCACGAGGGAGCTCAGATTGCCAATATGGAAGATCTGACCGATCAGGCGTTTCAGCGGTATCTCCTTGATCTGAGCGCCAATGGGCTGGTCATCGTCGCGCTGGTAATGGCGGTGGATCTGGCGCGCAAGTTTCCACAGTCGGGCACAGGCTCGGCGACGGTGAGAACGCATCAACCTCAGTGAGTGGGCCTGCTTCAGAACACCCGATTCATAGGGACATAAAGAACGGTTCGGGGTGTCATTCAGGAAACGGGAAAGGCTCACATCGCTGAGGCTCGGTAACAACCCGATCATGGCTCATTGGGAACGCGCCGGAATCATTGACCTATGAGCGACCGATCAATACAGCTCGACCAGGCCGCCCTTCCTACATAGCGTGAACCTATGACGTATTGAGCCACGCCGACTGTCCTATCTCGCGCGCTTCCTCATTCTCTCCTGCGCGTGCGATTCCCCGGTCTCCGCCGCTTCTACGCCAGAGCTTCTCTCACAGGCTGCGAAAATGCTCTTTTCGCCTCTTGCGGGTGCCACAGGTCTACAGGTCTCAGACGACGATAACACGCCGCGCAGGACGTGGAGGCGTTGGATTCGTCGGTTCTGAACCTCGGACCACAACCTTTCCTTCGGAGGCCGGTGTCGAAATGCTGGAGGGGGCGCTCGGTATGCGGATGCGCGGACAGGGTCTATGCCGGCTGGGGACGTCAGGGGAGAGACCGACAACCAAGGCAGTGTCAAGCCCGAGAGGTCCACAGATGAGCTGTTCACGTTCCCTGGCATCATGGTCAATCGGAAGAGGCATCGGGAACCGAGATGGAATCGGTTCCAACCGGTCGGCACTCGGCAATTCAAGCGCGAGGGTCCCACAGATAGCAAGTGGAGGTGACACGTGGAGCTGATGATGTGGATGGTCGCAGGCATCGTCGCGGGCTTCGGGTTTCTGATCTTGGTGCCCGTGCTGGTGGTCGGAACCTGGTTTGTCGTCATGACCGTGATCCTGGGACTGACGGACGGCGCCCTGTGGCTGTTGGACCAGAAGTGGAAAAAGAAATGGACACCTTCTTCTGCTCTCAAGAAAAGAGCAGAACCCTGTGGCTGAAGCCCTCGCCGGCTGAGCAAAGGCATTCTCCGCTCCTTTAGTTGGCGGTACCCCTCTGAGATCTTGGGCCTGATCGTGTTTCTCGCCACAGTGCCTCTTCAGACTCCAGCGATCCCTGCGCGTCTGGATAGACCGAGACGGCACTCCTCGCTCTTGAGTTGAACGCACCTCGCTCTGACGTCTCCCATAAAGGGCAACGCCAATATGAATTGTGGCCCGATCCGCATCCATCGCCGTCGCGAGGGTCAGCGGCTTCGTGAAAGACGTCCTCTTGACCTTGTGTCCACGGGCTGATAGCATGCGCGAACATTTCGCAACATTGCCTCGATTTTTGGACGAGACTAGAGATCCGCCCATTCTTGCTCAACCGCCTCTCTATCTTGCCCACTGTCCAGTCCGCCGTTGAACGCTCTAGCGCGCTAAACCAATCCGTTCGCGAGCCAAAGGGAGGAAAGTCGTATGAACATTATAGTGGCCATAGGAGAGTTGTCCCGTTCTCCGACCTCGGAGGAAGAAGCTGCGCGGAAGACCGCGCGTCCCGGGATTCTCGTCTTTTCACATACGATGCAGTTGTTGCATGTAAACCGACGCGCCTTGGAATTGACCGGCCACTGCGATCGGGCGGAAACTGGACCGGTGCGGGTCACGTTCTCGACGCCGGTGATCGAGCTTCGTGCGAAGGTTCAAGAGAGCTTGAATGCCCGGGCAGGGTTGGGCATCTGGGACACATTCGAAGTACGGTCCGTCCTGTGCGAGGCCGGGCCGAGGGTGCGGCTTCGCGGATTCGGATTGCCTGATCGGAACTTCGGTCATCGTCTTCGGATTGTCATACTCCTGGAAGAGGATCTCGGCGAACGGCCGCAACCTCGCCTTGCCGATTCCCACCAAGCCGTCACCTACCACCCTATCGAGAGGCAGGTACTTCGAACAGTATCTTGACACCGACCAAATGCACGCGGACTCTCTCGCACAGGCACACCTGACGAGTCCAGTAGACTTCCACGACCTTCGTTGCGCCTTCCGCCCAGTCAACCGACGGCACGCGCACCTCAAACACTTGCTTCTCGGGAGGCGCGTGAGGAAGTAAGAGCAACATTCCTCCGGAACTTACGTCGATGGAGAACGCGTGTCCGTGGAACAGCTCAATGCCGCCGCCGCCGCCGGCCAGCCCGTGGAGTTCGTATGGACAAGAGCAGATGAAGGGGAGACGCTCGCCGCCGCGACGCTCTTTGTGATGTTTGCATCGTATCCTCCTTCCTCTGGCGCCGATAGAGACCGCTATTCCCCGCACGTCCAGATGAAGGCGACAGTCTTGCTGAGGCGACGAGTTAGTCCGCCTATGCCTGACTGCCACCTTACCCGTGCGCACTGTGTAAGGGCAACGTGATAGTCAAGATCCCAGTACCTCTCGTGATCCGTACCTGCCCCGTTCGGCTCAAACGAGCGACCTCTAAGAGTACCTCACGCCAGCTGAATTCCGGGCAGCTCCGCATCAATGCCTCGAACTCACATCTGGGAGAGCTGCCCACCTCTTCAAGGATCCGCTCCGCAATGGAGGTTTGTCGCGACATAGGGATTCCTCCTTCATGGTATCCGGGCGTCCCAGAACTCATCACAGCGTCGGAGAGCATCCATCCGTTTGCACCCGGAGTGAACTTGAGACGGCCGACCGGCTTCAATGCAATGGGTTCCACGGCGCATGAATGCATCGTAGATGCTCCCTTGCAACGCCGGTCGGTCGTGGAAGCCGACCCCAAGACAAGTTCGGATTTATTCGGATCTATGTGGTGCCTTGTGAAGGGGCCTTCAAAGTGATTCTGGCGTTGGAGCGGCGGAGACTGGGGAATCGGTCGCGCCGGGAAAGATCAGGAGGCGCGAAAGATAGGACAGTCAGCGTGGCTGAAACGTCTTGTCATCATCCTACGTGTTAAGGGAGAGAATCGGCAAGCGGAATCTGGGCTGAACACCTGGATTGAGACACCCGCGCAAGATGGCGGGCGCGGCACTCCAGGAGATGCGGGCCTGCCGGTAGCCACCTGCACCGATTCTTCCGGGTTTCGCGGTGCAGCGGAAACGGCGACAGAGCATCAGCGATGCGATCGAACCTCGGCGGGTGGGCAGACCTGCATCGCGAATCGCACGGATTTACCCGTTGCAACGAGATGCAACGGGGGTACCCGGCTACCGCGCTTGCCAGGCCGATACAGTCCGTCGAAGCGGACGGTGAGCACTGTCCGACTTTACGCCGCTCTCTTTCTTGAGCTTGCGGGTGGCGCCGACCAGGGAGCCTGCCTTTTGCCAGCAGCAGCTTTTCCCCCATCCTCATTCTCAAACGATCGCACCTCGGATAGAAAAGGATGGGGTGCGGGGAGGCTTTCGCCATGGCGTCGATTTCGATTCAATGGCAAGTCTAGCTCACGCTGCGCTGATTCTTATAGTCTTCGCGGTGCAGCGGAGTTGTCGACGGGACATCAACAGGCTTCCGGAGCCAGCGCATCATGGCGAAGCCGGAGTACCCGCCCTTCCTCAGCCGAGGCGCCGCCTCACTCCACAATCGTCACCGTCATCTCCACCCGCTCCGTCGGCAGATCGCGCGAGTCGCGTGGCAGGTTCACGATCTTGTCCGCCACCCCGATCCCTTTCACGACCTCGCCGAAGACGGTGTACTTCCGATCCAGAAACCGGGAATCCTCCACCACGATGAAGAACTGCGAACCGGCACTGTCCGGGTCCTGCGCTCGCGCCATCGAGACGATACCCCGCTTGTGCGGAATGTCGTTGAACTCCGCCTTGATGGTATAGCCGGGACCGCCCATGCCATAGGTATCTTTCTTCGTCGAGTCCTTCGTGTTCGGATCGCCGCCCTGAATCATGAACCCGGGAATCACGCGATGGAAAATCGTGCCGTTATAAAAGCCGGCCTTGGCCAGCTTGATGAAATTTTCCACGTGTTTGGGCGCGACATCGGGAAAGAACTTGATTTCCATCTCGCCGTATTTCGTCTTGATGATCGCCCGCGGCTCCTTGCCGCCCGGCGCCTGATCGGCCGCCGGCGCGACCAACGGCCCACCCAAAAGCATCGCGACGCTCACCCCTGCTAGGGCTGCACGGATTGTCCTCAACATTAACATTCAGCGCCCCCTTTCTCTCTCGCTCACCGGTCTCATTCCACCGACAGGACCGTCAGGTCCCGACCTGCTCGAGCGCCTGTTTGGCTGCCATCTGTTCCGCTTCCTTCTTGCTGTGTCCCCGTCCCACACCGACCACATCCCCCCGGATCGTGAGCTCCACCTCGAAAATCTTCCGATGATCGGGCCCGGATTCGCGTACCGTCGCGTACTGCGGCAGTGTCTCGAATCGTTTTTGACACCATTCCTGCAGCAGGGTCTTATAATCATCCATCTCCGGCCTGGTTTTCTGGGTCTCTATTCCCCTCAATTCCGGCGCCAGCACCCGCAGGGTGAATTCCCGGCTGGCCTCCAAGCCCCCGTCTAGATATACGGCGGCGATCAGGGCCTCCAGTGCATCCGCGAGCAGCGAATTCTTTTCACGCCCTTTGGTCAGTTCTTCGCCGCGCCCAAGCCGCAGCAGCTTGCCCAGGTTAAGGCGGCGCGCCGCCTTGGCCAGCGAGGCTTCGCTGACCAGTCTCGCCTTGAGCTTCGAGAGGGCCCCTTCCGACAACTCCGGGAACGAGGAGGCCAAATGGTCGCTGACGATGAGTGCAAGCACCGCGTCGCCCAAAAACTCCAGCCGCTCGTTGTGCATGCCCCGTTTGCCTTTGCTTTCGTTGACGTGGGACTTGTGCGTGAGGGCTTGGTCGAGCAGCCCGGGTTGGCGGAACCGATAACCTAAGGTCGTCTGGATGACCTCAATGTCCGTCACGGTGTCGGTGTTGGAACGCGCCGTAGGCGCGACACGGTGCGACATAGAGAGACAGGAATTCAAGCCCGAGACTCGGAGAGGCGCGGCCGAACCGCGGCGGTCTCTTCCCGCCATCGCGTTATGCATCAAAACGTTTGAACAACAGGCAGGCGTTCACGCCGCCGAATCCGAAGGAGTTCGAGAGCACGACGTTGGGCGAGGCCTGACGAGCCTGATTGGGCACATAGTCCAGATCGCATTCGGCATCGGGATGCTCCAGGTTGATGGTCGGCGGCAACAGACCACGGTGGAGCGCCAGCACGCTAAAGACGGCTTCGACGCCGCCGGCCGCGCCCAGCAGGTGCCCGGTCATCGACTTCGTGGAACTGACCGGAATGCGATAGGCCCGTTCGCCGAACACCTGTTTGATGGCTTGCGTTTCAATTTTATCGGCGAAGGTCGACGTCCCGTGGGCGTTGATGTAGCCGACCTCGTCCTTCGCCACCCCTGCATCCTTGATGGCCAATTCCATACATCGCACCGCCCCTTCTCCTGCATCGGGCGGCGCAGTGATATGGTAGGCGTCGCTATTCATGGCGTAACCCACCACCTCGGCATAGATTCGCGCACCACGACGGCTGGCCCGTTCCAACTCTTCCAACACCACCACCCCCGCACCTTCGCTGAGCACGAAGCCGTCCCGGTCCCGATCGAAGGGGCGGCTGGCTCGCGGGGGATCGTCGTTCCTGGTGGACAAGGCCCGGGCCGCCGCGAACCCCGCCACGGCGGTGGGCACGATGCAGGACTCGGTGCCCCCGGCCAGCATCACGTCCGCCTCGCCCCGCTGAATAATCCGAAAGGCGTCACCGATGCAGTGGTTTCCGGTCGCGCACGCGGTTACCGCGCAGGAGTTGGGCCCCTTGGCACCCAGCCGGATGGCCACCTGGCCCGAGGCCAGGTTGATGATGACCATAGGGATAAAGAAGGGCGAGACCCGATCCGGGCCCTTCTCCAATAGAATTTTATGATAGTGCTCGATCGCCGGAAGCCCGCCGATACCGGCGCCGATGTAGACCCCGACCCGATCCGCCTCCTCCGGCGCGATCTTCAGCCCCGCGTCATCCACAGCCATCTGGCTCGCGCCGACGGCATAATGGATGAAGGTGTCCATTTTCTTGATTTCTTTCTTCTCAATAAAGTGGATGGGGTCGAAGTCTTTGACTTCCCCCGCGATCTGGACGGGATAGCCTGCAGGATCAAAGCGGGTGATGCGACCGATACCGGACTGCCCGGCGCACAATGCTTTCCACGTCTTTTCGACGCCTGTTCCGAGCGGTGTGACTAGGCCCAACCCTGTCACCACGACCCGTCGTGTCACCCGCTCGCTCATCCTTGCCTCGACCTCGTTTTACACCTTCTCCTTGATATACTCCAACGCCTTGCCGACGGTGAGAATCTTCTCGGCGTCCTCATCCGGGATTTCGATCTCGAACTCCTCTTCGAGCGCCATCACCAGTTCGACCGTGTCCAGGGAGTCCGCACCGAGATCTTCGACAAAGTGCGCCTCAGGAGTGACTTCGTCCTCCTCGACCCCGAGTTGCTCGGCGATGATTTTCTTCACACGTTCTTCAACGCTCGCCATTGATTTGCCCACCTCCTTCCCCATCTTCATTTTCCTTTCCGCATGCCCTGGATCCAGCCTCCACGCTTTAAAACTTTCTTTCAGTTCCGCGTGTTCAACTGAGAACCGGGACCCATTGCGGGTTCAGAGGACACGCCGTCGCATCCCCAAGAGCAACGGCGTCCCCGGTGCCCCTCATCATTATCATTCAGAGCTCGCGCCCCGGCGGTGCGTCATGCCATCAACATCCCGCCATTGACGTGCAGAACATGCCCGGTAATGTACGCGGCTTCGTCCGAAACCAGAAACCGGACCGCGGCGGCGACATCCTCCGGCCGGCCAAGCCGCCCCAGCGGAATCTGTTTCTGCAAGGTCTCCTTGACGTCCGACGGCAATCCTTGGGTCATCGCCGTATCGATGAACCCAGGTGCCACGGCGTTGACGGTCACGTTCCGACTGGCATATTCCCGCGCCACGGTCTTGGTAAACCCGATCACCGCCGCCTTGGATGCCGCATAGTTGGCTTGACCCACGTTGCCCATCACGCCGACAATCGAGGCAATGTTGACGATCCGACCGTCGCGCTGCTTGGTCATCGGCTGGAGCACTGCTTTCGTACAATGGAAAGTGCCGTTCAGGTTGACTTGCAGCACGAGATTCCAGTCTTCCTCTTTCATGCGCAGCAAGAGACCGTCACGGGTGATGCCGGCGTTGTTGACGAGGATATCGACCTTGCCCCACTCCCTCAAGACCTGGTCGATCATGGCCTTCACATCGTTGAAGTCCGCGACATTGACCTTGACGTTCAACGCCCGCCGGCCAAGTTTTTCGACAGCGCCGACCGTCTCCTGCGACCGGCCCGGATCGAGATCAGCCACGACGATATCGGCCCCGTCGCACGCCAGCTTCTCCGCGATCGCGCGCCCGATCCCCTGCGCGGCGCCGGTGACGATGGCGACTTTTCCCGTTAACGACATTGGTCAGTTCCTCGTTATGCGTGATGCGTGCTCCGTGATGCGCAAGAAATCCATCGAATCTCTGATTCGTACTACGCGTCACGCGTCACATGTAACGCCTTCAGTGTTGCATCCAGCGACTTCGGGTCATTGACGTTCAGCGTCACGGCGTCCGGCAGGATGCGCTTGATCAGTCCGGCCAGAACCGTGCCCGGTCCCACCTCGATGAATGTCGTGACGCCCAGCCCCGCCATGGTCCTGACCGAATCTTCCCACAGCACCGAAGAGGGCAACTGGCGGATCAACGACGCACGCACCTCGCTGGCCAGCCTGATCGGTTCGGCATCGGCGTTGTTGACCAGCGGCACCGACAAATCCGACCAGATCACTCGCGCCACGTCCTGCGCGAGCCGGTCCGCCGCCGGTCGCATGAGCGGCGTGTGGACCGGCACGCTGACCGGCAACGGGATCGCTTTTCGACTCCCCTTGGCTTTCGCCAGCTCGATCGCTCGCTCGACCGCGGCCTTTTCTCCCGCGATCACCACTTGCCCGGGACAGTTGAAATTCGCCGCCGCGACGACCCCGACCGGCGAGGCCTCTCGGCAGATCTCTCTGACGGTCTCGCCCGTCAAACCGAGAATCGCGGCGACCAATCCGCTTCCCGGCGGCACGGCCTCGGCCATGTATCGCCCGCGCTTCTGGACGAGCCAGACGGCGTCGCGAAACGTCAACCCTCCGGCGGCGACAATGGCCGAATATTCGCCGAGACTATGACCGGCGACGGCAAGGGGCTTCGCTCCGGCCGGCTCCAGCAGACACAACGCGGCGACGCTGCTGGTGAGAAGCGCCGGCTGCGTGTATTCCGTCAGATTCAGCCGATCGGCCGGTCCCTCGAAACAGAGCGCGGCAACGTCATAGCCAAGGACGGATGACGCCTCTTCGTAGATCGTTCGGACTGCGGGATCCGCCTCGTAGAACGCTCGTCCCATCCCGACCGACTGCGAGCCTTGGCCGGGAAACACCAGTCCGATTCCGGACGCCATAGCGCGCTATGATATGGTAGAAATCCGATTCAATGTCAACGAGAAAAACGTTCTTCAAGAGCGTTCAACACTCAACCATCGGCGGTCAGTCTGAAAGAACGCTTCCGGAGTTGAAAGCTGATCGCTGACTGCCGACGGCTTCGCCGTTCACCAGCGAATCATCGCCGAGGCCCAGGTCAGCCCGGCGCCAAAGGCGCCGATCATGACCAGGTTCCCTTCCCGCAACCGTCCTCCGCGCACCGCTTCATCGAGCGCGATCGGGATCGACGCCGCGGACGTGTTCCCGTAGCGGTCCATGTTCAGAAACACTTTTTCAAGAGGCAGTCCCAGCCGCTCCGCGACAGCCTTGATGATCCGCACGTTGGCTTGATGCGGGACGTAGAGATCCACATCCTCGATCGACAGGTTATTGTGGGCCAAGGTTTCCCGCGCAATCTCTTCCAACGTACGGACCGCCACCTTGAACGTCTCGTTGCCCTTCATCTTGATGTACTGCAGCCGCTCGCTCAGCATCTTCTCCGACGGCGGATGGCGCGACCCGCCGCCCGGCACCACGATCAGGTCGCACAGGCTGCCGTCCGAGCGCAGATGGGAGGAGAGGACGCCGCGCTCGCCTTCGCCGGCGCTGAGCACCACCGCCCCGGCTCCGTCGCCGAACAGGACGCAGGTGTTGCGATCCGTCCAGTCGGTGATGACCGACATGACCTCGGACCCGATCACCAGCACATGCCGCAAGCCGGCCTTGATGTAGGCGTCGGCGACGGCCAAGGCGTAGACGAACCCGCAACAGGCCGCCGAGATGTCGCACGCTGCGGCGCGCATCGCGCCGAGTCGATGTTGGATGAGGCAGGCGGTGGAGGGAAGCGGCATGTCCCCGGTGCAGGTCGCAACCAGGATCAGGTCCAGATCGGCGGGCGAGAGTCCGGCGGTCTTCAGCGCCCGCTCGCCGGCCTGGACGCCCAGATCCGAGCAGGCCTGCCCCTCGGCGACGACACGACGTTCGCGGATGCCCGTCCGCTCAACGATCCACTGATCCGATGTGGCGACCAACCGTTCGAGGTCGGCATTGGTCACCACGCGTTCGGGGACATACGAGCCCGTTCCGGTGATCCTGGCCCTCATGCCGGAATGCCTTCCTGCCCCGATTGTCGGTGCAAAGCCAGACTTTCCTCGATGTCCCGCCGAATCAACTCGTTCAGCCGGCTCTCGACCATCGCCTTGGCTCGTTTGATCGCGTTCTTAATCGCCTTGGCCGACGAACGCCCGTGGCAGATCATGCACACGCCGTTCACGCCCAAGAGCGGCGCGCCGCCGAACTCCGCATAATCGATCTGGCGGCGCAGGCGAAGGAGCGGTCCGGCCACCAGCGGATAGGCGAGCCGGCCCAGGAACGAGGCGGCCAGTTCTTTCATGAGGAGCTTTTTGATCGTATCGGCCACGCCCTCGGAAATTTTCAACGCCACGTTGCCGATGAAGCCGTCGCAGACGATCACATCCGCCGAGCCGCTATAGACATCGCGGCCTTCGACATTGCCGATAAAGTTGATCGGGAGGGCTTTGAGCAGCTTGAAGGCTTCTTTGGTGACCTCGTTGCCTTTCGTGTCTTCCTCGCCGATGCTCAGGAGACCGACGCGGGGATTGGGCTTGCCGTAGAGGTGCTTGGCGTACTCGTTCCCCATCAGCGCGAATTGCTCCAGGTGGCTCGGCGTGCAATCGACGTTCGCGCCGACGTCCAACATCACCGCGGTGCCGGTGAGCGTCGGCAGCGTCGTGGCGATGGCGGGCCGTTCCACGCCTTTGATCACCTCCAACACGAAAAACGCGGCGACCATGCTGGCCCCGGTATTGCCTGCGCTGATGACGGCGCTCGCTTCTCCGGATTTCACCAACTCGGTCGCGATCCAGATGGACGATTCGCGTTTTTTTCGAACGACGGTCGCTGGCGATTCGTGCATTTCCACGATCTGCGGCGCATGCCGGATTGTCAGACGAGGGTCCGCATAGTTCGCCCGCCGAAGCTGTTCCGCGAGCTGCGCCTCGTCTCCGACGAGGACTACTGCAACATCCAGCTCGCGAACGGCCTGAAGGGCGCCCTCGATAATAGGCGGCGGTCCGTGATCCCCGCCCATCGCGTCGACGGCGATTCGCATGCGTTGTTGATGGATACTCACCGGCGTTGATGATCGATCGGAGCGCGGCGTCTCGCCTCACCACGAACTGGGGCAGGCGACCGACCTGTCACCCGCGACGCCTGCGCACCCGGACCTGGTTGAGAAGGGATCCCGCGCGTTACGCTTCCTCGACGGCAATGACCGCCTTCCCCTTATAGGTGCCGCAATTCAGGCATGTGTAATGCGGAAGCTTCAGCTCGTGACACTGTGGACACACGGAGAAGCCCGGCGGAATGATTTTCGATTTGCTGGTTCGCCGCCGATCTCGGCGGGCCCTGGAGAGCTTATGTTTTGGATTCGGCATGGTGACTCCTTACTCGCTCGATCCGATATTCACGCCCGCGGCGACCGGCGTCAGCCGCCGCGCCCCGGGTCTCTGAGTCGCCTGAGCACCCGGAACGGCGAATTATCCGGTTCCTCCGGGCACCGGCAGCGGCCGACGTTCAGATCCTGCCCGCAGACGCCACAGAGACCCTGACAGTCTTCCCGACACAGCGGCTGCATCGGCTCGGCCAAGATGACCTGTTCCCGGAGCATCGGGGCCAGATCAATTTCATCTCCGGTATAGAGATAGGGTTCGTCCTCTTCGTCGGCGCCGATCGCGTCCACCCGTCCATGCAGCAGCGCGCGCGTGGCTCCGCGCAAGGCGCCGGCGCCTTCGCTCACGTACTCCACGTCCACGGACACCGAGAGCGGATCGGCAAAATCCTTCAGGCAGCGCACGCACTGGCGAAGAATCATGCCCTCCAGCAGACCGCTGGCTCGGATGCTGCCGTTGAGGTTGACCAACTCCAGGGCCACGACGAGAGCGCCCTGTACCAGAGCATCCCGTTCGCTCAAGCCCAGGTCTTCCGCCGTGACGTCGCACCGTAGAACCAGTCCTTGCTGGGGGATGTCGGACACCTTCGGGGTCAGTGAGTCCATCGTCGTCACCATAACCTAAGCGTTGCTCCCCCTATACCGTCAGACCACCGCGATGTCAAACCGATCGGCTCGTTGCGCAGCTCAGCGCTCCTCCGCAAAACTCACCAGCGCGATGTGCCGGGCGCGCTTGATGGCGATCGTCAGCTCGCGCTGATGCCGCAAGCAGTTGCCCGAAATCCGGCGCGGCACGATCCGGCCCCGCTCCGTCAAGAAATTCTTCAGCAGTCCGACGTCCTTGAAATCGATGCTCGCCTTGTCGACGCAGAACCGGCAGGGCCGCCGTCGCTGAAACAACCGTCCTCGTTCCATGAACCGCCTCCGTTATGGCTGCTCTTCGTACTCGTAGTTCGTATCATCCGGCATCGGCGCGTCGCCGCCGCCTGCCTCGGGCCGCTTGGGCAGGAACGTCACGGTCTGCGCGACGACTTCGTGCTTGCTGCGCTTCTGCCCGTCTTCCGTCTCCCAACGCCGCTGCTGCAGCCGACCGTCCACGATGACGCCGTTCCCTTTGCTGAGATACTGGCCGCAGTGCTCGGCCTGCTTGCCGAAAACGACGATGTCGACGAAGCAGACTTCCTCTTTCAGTTCCTCCCCTTGCTTATAACGCCGGCTCACCGCCAAGCCGAAGCTCGCCACCGGCGTCCCGCTCGGCGTGTAGCGGAGCTCCGGATTGCGAGTGAGATTGCCGATGAGGATGACTTTATTGAACCCGGCCACTGTCCGACTCCTGGGCGTCGCCCGCCTGTTTCTTGGAAACCGGCTCCTTTTTCAGTCGGACCGTCAAGAACTTGATGACCGAATCTTCGAGCCGGTACGAGCGCTCCAGCTCGCCGACGACCGCGCCCGGCCCTTTAAAATAAAAATAGACGTAGGTGCCTTTCCGCTCACGCTCGACTTCATACGCCAGTTTCTTGCGGCCCCAATTCTCCGCCTTGACCAGCGTGGCGCCGTTCTTCTCCAGGACCCCCTTCATCTTGTTGATGATTGCGCCAGTGTCCTCATCGGAGAGCGACGGACGGACGATAAAGATAGACTCGTAGAGCTGCTGCATGCAGACAACCTCCTGGACAATGGCCCCCAAACATCGTTGGGAGCGAGGGATATGAGCGTCGGATGATGAGACGCAATCGGCGGTGGAAGCTACCACAGCGCCAAACGGGCTGTCAAACAGTAGAAAAGCCTCGGCGACTGGCACGTTCAGCGGAATCCGGGCTAAGCGAATTCCAGTCGTCGCCATGAGCCATAGGACCGGGACCCGTTGCCACGATAAGGCGACGGGTAGGCCCCCTTCCTCACCCTCCCCCTCAGACGGAGGAGGGAAGGACGAGGATGAAGCTGCCGACTCTTGGCTGTTCGCCGCTGGCTATTTTCGTGAAGCAGAGGAGCCTAGTCGATAGCCGCCAATGAACCGAGAATATGATATCCGCCGTCCACGTAAATGACTTCCCCGGTAATCCCGCGAGCCAACGGACTGACGAGAAACAGCGCCGTGTCGCCCACCTCCGCCTGCTCCGTCGCCCGACGTAACGGCGCCACCTCCCGATGGTGATCGACCATTTTGCTGATCCCGGAGACGCCCCGCGCGGCGAGCGTTTTGATGGGGCCGGCCGAAATCGCGTTCACGCGGATATTCTTCGGACCAAGATCATGCGCCAGATAGCGCACCGTCGCTTCCAGGGCCGCTTTGGCCACCCCCATGACGTTGTAATGCGGGACGACCCGTTCGCTGCCGAGATAGGTGAGCGTCACCACCGACCCGCCGTCCGTCATCAGCGGCACCGCCGCTCGTGTGAGAGCCACGAGCGAATAGGCGCTCACGTCCAGCGCCGTGGCGAAACCCCGACGGGTCGTGTTGATAAACTGACCCGCCAGCTCTTCGCGCGGCGCAAAGGCGACGGAGTGCACGACAAAATCCAGCCGGCCGAACTCTTCGCCCACCCGCTTCATCAACGCGTCGATCTGGGCGTCGTCCCCCACGTCGCAGGGGAATACCTTCGCCCCCGGCATGGTGTTGACCAACTCCTCGACATTCTCGCGCAGCCGTTCGTTCTGATAGTTGAACAGCAGGTGCGCCCCTGCCTGAGCCGTCGCCTGCGCGATCGCCCACGCAATGCTGTGCTTGTTCGCGACACCGACAATGAGGCCCTTCTTATCCTTCAGCAACATCGTGTCCTACTCTCCCGGCTGTATCGTGAAAACCCATCGCCTGTGAAGCGCACTCACAATCGGACAAAAGACGACCGACGCCTCACGTCAAGACGGCGTGCACAAGATAGCATGATTCGACTTCTGAGTGAATCTCGTTGTGGTGCGGTGTTTCGCAAGACCGGCGAACAGCGCCCGCGGTCTCCTCACCGTGGAGGGTCAGCCTTGCAGGATGTCCTGGGAGAAAAGAAAAGGGGTCGGGAGTCTTTCCAGCCGGTCCTTTTCTTGTCGGCAGCCCCAACTCCCGACCCCCTTTTCTTCACTCGACCCCTTCAGACATTGAACCGAAAATACACCACATCCCCTTCTTTGATCACATAGTCGCGCCCTTCCAGCCGGAACAACCCTTTCTCCCGCACCTTCGCCTCCGAGCCGCAGGCGATCAAATCGTCGTAGTGGTAGACTTCCGCCCGGATGAAGCCGCGCTCCATGTCGGAGTGAATCTTCCCCGCCGCCTCCGGCGCCTTCGTCCCTTTGCGGATCGGCCAGGCGCGCGATTCCACCTCGCCGGCCGTGAAGAAGGTGATGAGGTTCAACAATTCGTACGCGACGGCCGTGAGCCGCACGAGGCCCGACTGGGCTAGCCCCAGGTCCTTCAAAAAGGCGGCGCGATCCGGCTCCGGCAACGTGGAGATTTCCGCCTCGATCTGACCACAGATGAGCACGACCTTGGCGCCCCGCTTGTCGGCCACATCTTGCACCGCCCGCACATATGGATGGTCCGCCGTCATGCCTTCCTTCACGTTGGCGACGAACAGCACCGGTTTGGCGCTCAGGAGCTGCAGTTCGTTCAGCATCGCCTGCTCGTCCGGTGAAAAGACATGATTCCCCAGCCATTCGCCCTTATTGAGGAGATTGGTGAGCTTCTGCACGACGGTCAGTTCCTTGGCGGCCTGCCCCTCGCCCAATTTGGCACGCTTCTCTATCCGTTGTCGGCGACGGTCCAACGTCTCGAGATCGGCCAGGATCAGTTCGGTTTCGATCGTCTCGACATCGCGTTGCGGGTTGACCTCGCCGGCGACGTGGACGACGTCCGGGTCCTCGAAGCAGCGCACGACATGCATGAGCGCATCCACTTCCCGAATCTGCGCGAGGAACTGATTGCCTAACCCTTGCCCTTCGCTGGCCCCCTGGACCAACCCGGCAATGTCTCGCACCTCCAGCGTGCTCGGCGTCTTCTTCTTGGATTTAAAAATCTCGACCAGCTTGTTCACACGCGGGTCCGGCACCGGGGCGATCCCGACGTTGGTCTCCACGGTCGAAAAGGGATAGTTGGCCACGACCGCCCCCGCGCCGACCAGCGCATTGAAGACGGTCGACTTCCCCACGTTCGGTAAGCCGATCATGCCGCAACACAAACCCATGCGCTTACCCCAATGAGGAGTGAGAAATTAGAAATGAGGAATGGGCATGAAACATCTACCAATTCCCTTGATCGACGGCCCGGAGCGTTTCTCATTCCTCATTCGCGTCCTCGCGCTCTCGCACGTTGAATTCGTTCATCGCCGCACCAACGCCCTTGAGCACGATGCACTCCAGCGCCCGCACGGCTCGGTCCAGGACCGGCTCGATTCTGGCCCGCTCATCGCGCGAGAAAGGCTCCAACACATAGTCGGCCGCCTCCTGCCCCCGGGCCGGTCGTCCGATGCCGATCTTGAGGCGAATGAAGTTCGGCGTGTCCAGCGCGGCAAGTATCGAGCGCAGGCCGTTGTGGCCGCCATGGCCTCCGGCTTGTCTGACCCGCAGCCGGCCGAGTTCCAGGTCCAAATCGTCGTGAATGACGATGAGATGCTCGGGGAAAAGACCTAACTCGTGAAGCAGGGCTTTGAGCGGAGGACCCGTGACGTTCATCCAGTCGAGATGGCCGGCAAGCTCGACGGATTCGGAACCGACCGTTCCCGCGCCTCGTACGGCGATCCCGTGCCGCCGCAGACGAATCGACCACCGGGCCGCCGCCCGCTCGAGGACCCAGATGCCGATGTTGTGGCGCGTGTGGGCGTAGGCTGCTCCGGGATTCCCGAGCCCGACGATGAGGCGCAACGCTACTTCTTCTTTTCAGGTTCTTTCTTTTCGGCTTTCGGCGCTTCTTTGGCAGGCTCTTTCTTTTCGCCGGCTTTCGCTTCAGCCGCGGGAGCCGCCGCTTTTTCGGCCCCTTCGACCGGCGCTTCTTCCTTCCCCTTCCCGATCACCTCGGGCTCCTTGCCCGGCTCCGCCGCGCCGCTGGTGAGCAGGGCCTCCAGCTTGGCTTCGGACATCGGGGCCGCGACGCTCACGACCATCTGATCGGCATCGTCCAGGAATCTGATGCCTTCGACTTTGGGCACCTCCCGGACGTGAATCCCCTGGCCGATCGCCAACTGGGAGGCGTCCACCTGAATCGCGTCGGGCAGGGCCGAGGGTAGGCATTCAATAGAGAGTTCGCGCAGGTTGTGATGCAGCACGCCGCCTTCCTTGACGCCCGCCGGCGTGCCGCCGATGAGCTGCACCGGCACTTTGACCCGGATGGGCTTGTCCATCGACACTTCAAACAAATCTGCGTGCAACACCTCGCCCGTCACAGGGTCGATCTGAAAGTCCCGCAGCAGCGCCGTCCGTTTGGCGTTGGCCTTCGCCCCATTCACCGTGAGCGAGATGAGCGCGGTCGTGCCGGCATGGGAACGCAGAATGGTCGTCAGGTCGTCCGGCTTCATCGTGAGCAGGAGACATTCCCCTTGCCCGTAGAGCACGGCGGGTACGCGACCGCTGCGCCGGAGCTGCCTCGCCGCACCCTTGCCGGACCGTTCTCGCACTTCAACCACCAGATCGAATTTCATAATGGCCCCTCACCTCAGCTAGCACACAGCGAACAGCTCATAGCGCGCTCCTCTGAGCTGTCCGCTGTTCGCTATTGGCTTCCGATTACGCAAAGAGCGAACTGACCGACTCTTCTTCGTGGATCCGCGAAATGGCTTCGCCGAGCAGCGGTGCGACGGACAGCAAGTGCAGCTTCGGGCACAGCCGCTCTTTTTCTTTCAACGGAATCGTATTGGTGACCACGACTTCCCGCAAACAGGACTGTTGCAGCCGATCCAAGGCCGGCCCCGAGAGGACTGGATGGGTGCAGGCCGCCCAGACCTCCCGCGCCCCCTTTTCGGCGCAGGCCTGCGCGCCTTGGACAATGGTGCCCGCCGTGTCGATCATGTCGTCGAGGAGCAGCGCGCTTTTCCCCTCGACGTCGCCGATGATGTTCATGATCTGCGCCTGGTTCGGTCCTTCCCGGCGCTTGTCGATGATGGCGAGGTTGGCTTGGAGCCGTTTGGCGAAGGCCCGCGCCCGTTCCACGCCGCCCGCGTCGGGCGATATGACCACGAGGTCCGCCACACCACGTTTGTTGATGTATTCCAACAGCACCGGCGTGGCATAGAGATGGTCCACCGGGATGTTGAAGAAGCCCTGAATCTGTCCCGCATGAAGATCCATCGTCAGCACCCGATCGGCCCCCGCGGTCGTGATGAGATCGGCGACGAGCTTCGCCGAGATCGGCACGCGCGGCTGATCTTTTCGGTCCTGGCGTGCATACCCGAAATACGGAATGACGGCCGTGATCCGGCTGGCCGACGAGCGTTTGAGGGCGTCGATCATGATCAACAACTCCATGATCGAATCGTTGACAGGCGCGCAGCAGGATTGCACGACGAAGACATCCGCTCCGCGGACGTTTTCTTCGATTTTCACCCGCACTTCCCCGTCGCTGAAGGAGGACACCGTCGCCTCTCCCAATCGAATCCCCAGATACGCGCAAATCTCTTGCGCGAGCGCAGGATTGGCATTGCCGGTAAACAGCTTGAGCGCCTTGTTCATCGTGGTACCTCGAACGCTGTGAGAAGCCGTCGGATCGTTCAGAAGTCGCGAGATGTTCTTCTGCTGGGCGGGCCCGGCGGGTCTCGGCGTAACGCCCCGCCTCCCTCTTGTCTCTTCGTTGCGTTCTCGAGGAAGCCGGTCAGGGGAGTGAACTCTAACGAAAAGCGCTGCCGGTTGTCAACCAACGCGAAGCGACGCCGTCGTTGGTGCGCTCTGACAGGACAGGGCCTCGGTGCAGACCCGAACGGCGTAGGCCCGGCACCGTTCGAGCCGGCCCATCGTCGCCTGCGCCTGCCGGGCTGTCGTCTCGTCGCGAAAGACGCCGAATACGGTCGAGCCGCTACCGGAGAGCAGCGCCGCCTCCGCGCCTTCCGAGAGCAGCCGCGTTTTGATCGTGCGGAGCACGCCGTACTCGGGGAACACCGCCTCCTCAAAGTCGTTCTCGGCCAGCGGCAACAGATCTTCCCAGGTCACGGCTTCACGCGCTTCCAGAGCCTGCAAGGCGCCGGAGAGCGACGGCGCGCCGAAACGTGCGGCCGAGAGCCGTTGATAGGCCCAGCGCGTCTCGATCGGAAATCCCGGAGCGACCAAGACGACCCACCGCTCGCCCGCCACTCGAAGCGATTTGACGGCTTCCCCGCGGCCGGTCACCAGAGCGCTCGGGGCGAAGAAGAAAAACGGCACGTCGCTCCCCACCTGTTGACCCAACTCCGCCATATGGGCGACCGTCCACCCCAGACCCAGGAGACGGTTCAACCCCAGAATCGTCGCGGCGGCGTCGCTGCTCCCCCCGCCGAGCCCGGCGCCGTAAGGAATCCGCTTCATGAGCTTGATCTCCAGTCCGACGTTCAGGCCGGCTCGTTCCACCGCCAGCGCCGCGGCCCGATAGACCAAATTCCGATGGTCCGTGGGCAGCGTCGCGTCATCACATCGGAGCGCCACCCCCGCTGTGTCGTGCCTGACCCGCAACCGCAGCTCATCCTCCAGCGCGACGGTCTGCATCACCGACCAGAGATTGTGATAGCCGTCCGGCCGTCGATCCAGCACGCGCAGGATCAGGTTGATCTTCGCCGGCGCGGCGACCCGCACTGCTTTTTCTTCCACCGTCCCCCTCATTCACCCTCATCGCTCGCGAACCTTGAACCGGGTTCGCGGAACGCAGTCCTCATCCTTCTTACGCACCACCCATCACGTCTTAGTCCTTCCCCCCCTTGATCGCGTATTTTTCCAACCGGTAGCGGAAGGACCGCGTGTTCAGCTTGAGCAGGCGGGCGGCCTTTTTCTTGACCCAGTTGGCCCGTTCCAAAGCTTTCAGCAACAACTCCTTCTCAATGGAGTTGATCATCGCCTCCAGATCGAGCCCCTCCTCGGGTAGATCGGTCGGATACGTCTGCGGCTGCGTCATTGGACGATGCAGCCATCCGCGGATCTCCTCATCGGTCACCGGCTGGCCGGATGAGAACGCCACCACCCGCTCGATCAGATTTTCCAGTTCGCGGACGTTTCCTCTCCATTCGTGCGCCAGGAGCGCCCGCATCGCCTCGCCGGTGATGGCGGGAACAGGCTTTCCGCTTTCGCGGGAAAACTTGTCCAGAAAGTGCTGGACCAGGAGCGGAATATCCCCCGTTCTAAGCCGCAGGGGCGGCAGGACGATAGGGATCACGTCCAACCGATAGTACAAATCCTCGCGGAACGTGCCTTCGGCCACCGCCTTCTCCAGATCCTTGTTCGTGGCGGCGATGATCCGCACATCCACCTTCACGTCCTGCGTTCCGCCGACCCGGCGAAATTCACGCTCCTGAATGACCCGCAAGAGCTTCACCTGAGTCGCCGGCGAGGTGTCCCCGATTTCGTCCAGGAAGACCGTGCCGCCGTTCGCCACCTCGAACAGACCGGCCTTGTTCGAGACCGCTCCGGTGAACGAGCCCTTCATATGACCGAACAACTCGCTTTCCAGCAACGTTTCCGGCACCGCGCTGCAATTGACCGTCACGAAAGGCATCGGCGCGCGAGCGCTATTGTAATGGATGGCTCGTGCGACCAACTCTTTCCCGGTTCCGCTTTCTCCGAAGATGAGCACGTTGCTCTTGGAATCGGCCACCTTGCGCACGACATCGAAGACCTTTTGCATGGCTTCGCTTTGTCCGATGATCTGCGCGAAGGAGGACTGGCTGGCCATCTCGCGCTTGAGCAGCATGTTCTCGGTCGACAGCCGACGCCGCTCCAGCGCATTGCGGATGATGAGCTGGACTTCGTCTACCTGAAACGGTTTGGTCAGATAGTCGTAGGCGCCGTGCTTCATGGCCTCGACGGCCGACTCCGCCGACGCAAATGCGGTGATCACCAGCACCACCGTGTCCGGCGAGGAGGCCTTGACCGCCTTGAGTACCTCGAGCCCGCCTACCTTGGGCATTTTGAGATCGGTGATCACGAGGTCGAAGATTTCTTTCCCGAGGTGGGCGATCGCCTCGTCGCCGTCGGAGGCCGTCGTCACCGTATACCCGGCCCGTTTGAGCATGATGCTCAACACGTCGCGCATGCTCTGTTCGTCGTCGACGACTAGAATCTTTTCCACGGTCCCCTGCCTTCGTACCACAACCTCGGTCCGGCCTCGGCCGACCTCGGCAGGCACACCGTAAACCGAGAGCCCTTGCCTTCCCGGCTGTCGACCTTGATCCACCCGCCGTGCAAGTCCACGATCCGATGCACGGCGGCCAGGCCGAGTCCGGAGCCCTCTTTTTTCGTCGTGAAGAAGGGCAGGAAGATCTTGTCCAGGTTGGACTTCGGGATCCCCATCCCCGTATCCTGGAACGCAATCTCGATCACTTCCCCGCTGCGCTCCCCTGTACCGACGCGCCGACAGCCGGTAGAAATGGTCAACTGTCCGCCGACCGGCATCGCGTCAAACGCATTGGTCGCCAGATTCCAGAAGACCTGCTTCAGTTGATCCTGATCGACCTTGGCCGTCAAGGCGCCTTCGGTCAACACCGTCGAGATCGTGATGTCGGCCCTGGTCCGCGCTTCGTGCGCAATGAGGTCCAGCGTGTCCGACAAAACTTTGTTCACGTCACACTCCGCCAGATTGAGGGCGGGCGGCCGTGCGTACAACAGAAATTCGGTGATGATCGTGTCCAGCCTCGTCGCTTCCCGGACGGCGATATCCATGAGCCGCCGACTGGTCTCATCCGACGCGACGTCTTTGCGCAGCATCTGCATCGCGCCGGCCAGCGCGCCCAGGGGGTTCCTGATCTCGTGGGCCATGCCGGCGGACATCTCACCCAGGGTCGCGAGCCATTCCCGGCGGCGCATCTCCTCTTCCATGTCTCGAATCTCGGTCAAGTCCTTGAACACGCCGACCAAGCCGGTTTGTTCACCCTGCTCCTGGAGCGGCGACAGCGTCATGCCGAGGATCAAGCGGCGGCCGTCCGCGCGTTTGCACTCGACTTCGAACCGGGAACAGGCGAAGAGATCTTCCGCTCCTTCCTCGGACCGGTGATTCGGACGCCAACTGAAGACTTCCTGCCAGGGTCGGCCCTTGACCTGTTCGAGATCGTAGCCGGTCGCTTCCTGAGCCGCCCGGTTAAAGGACGTGATCAATCCCGCCGCATCCGTCGTGAAGACGCCGCTGCTGATGCTCTGGACGATGTTCTCGTGGAACGCCTGGAGTTTGGTCAGCCCTTGCTCCTTTTCCTTCAGGCGCAGGTCCGCCCGATTGAGCTGATCGACGAGCGCCCCGCTGAGAAAACCGACCACCAGGAACGCCAGCGCATAGACCCCGAAGTTTTGGAGCGTCTCCGCCGCGGACAGACGCGAGGGGTGCAACCAGCCGAGCGGCTCCAGCACGCCGTACAACTGCAGATTGGCCATGACGCCGAACAGGATCACGCAGAGTCCCGCCGTTACCAATCCGACCCGCCGGCGCGGCACGAGGCTGGCCAGCGTCACCGTGATCACGTAGAGCACGGCAAATGGACTTTCGACCCCACCGGTCCTGGCGACCAGCACGGTCTCCAGAACGAAATCGACGCCGATCTGCAGCCAGGCGAAGACCGTCAACGACCGGGGAGTGGACAGTTGCCGGAGGATGATCACATACGGAATCGTGATCGCGTACGTGAACGCGATTAGGGCGTAAAAGGTGAGAACGCGCTCGCCTCTGGCAACCTGGAACGTCAGTGAAAGGCCCAGCAGGAGAGTGACCACCACGACCCGTAGGGCCATCAACCAGTGGAGTCTTGTCCTGAGATCGTCCATGCATCCAGCGGGCTGCCTGTGCGGAAACCGCGGCCGGCGACATCACGGTGTCGGGTCGTCGAGCTCGTGATGCTCCGCGCGGGCCGAAGCCGGGGACCGGAAGACTGCTCCGCTCACGGAACTGAGGCAGGATCCCTTGGGAGGCCATTGCGGTCAGACCCGGCTGCGACCGCCGATCCAATCGACTCGGAGGAGGGGGAACCAGGTTTCTGCTCCGGCGCCAAGCGACTGCGCGGTTCCAGGCAAAGGGACGGTTATCCGATCGCCGACGCCATCTGGAAGATCGGCAGATACATCGCGATCACGATGAAGCCGATCACCGTCCCCAGAAACACCATCATCATCGGCTCGAGCAGCGCGGTCAATGACGCGACGGCTTGATCGACTTCATCCTCATAGAAGTCGGCGATCTTGCCGAGCATGGCGTCGAGCGCGCCGGTCGATTCGCCCACCGCGATCATGTGGGTCACCATCTTGGGAAACGTCTCGCTTTTCGCGAGCGGTTCGGCAATGGTTTTCCCACCGCTGATGCTCACCCGGGCTCCCATGATCGCCTCCTCGATGACCTTGTTCCCGGAGGTTTTGGCGCAGATAATGAGCCCGTCCAGCAGGGGCACGCCGCTGGTGATCAGCGTCCCGAGCGTCCTGGTGAATTTGGCGACCGAGGCTTTGCGGATCAAATCGCCGAACACAGGCGTTTTCAGCAGCAACCGGTCGATGGCCAGTTTGCCTTTAGGCGTTCCGTAGTATTTCTTGATGCCGTAGATCGCCAGGACCACGCCGATCGCCATATAGATGATGTAGGCCTGGACGAAATTGCTCATATCGATCACGAGCTGCGTCGGACCCGGCAGACCCATTTTCCCGCCGGACATTTCCGCGAACATCTTGGCGAAGATGGGAATCACCCAGATCATCAGCACGGTGATGACGATGCCGGCGACACCCAGGATGGCGGCGGGGTAGACCATGGCAGACTTGATCTGTCCCTTCAGTTTCATGGCCTTTTCAATGTGTTTGGCCAAACGCGTCAAAATGGTGTCTAATAGACCGCCGACCTCGCCCGCGTGAATCATGTTCACGTACAAGTCGTCGAAGATCTTGGGATGTTTCTTCAATGCATCGGAAAAGGTCGATCCGCCTTCCACGTCGACCTTGACTTCCCCAATGGTCTTGGCCAGCACCTTGTTTTCCGACTGGGTCGAAAGGATATCCAGACACTGAATCAACGGGAGGCCGGCGTTGATCATAGTGCCGAATTGTCGGGTAAACACGACCAGATCCTTGTCGGTGACCGCGGATCCGAAGGAAAGATTCAGTCCGCCTTTCTTGCCCGCTTTTTCTTCCAGGCTGGTGACGATGACGTTCTGCTTGCGCAGTTGTTCGACGGCTTCGTCGCGGGTTTTGGCCGTCAATTCGCCTTTGCGGACCGTGCCCGTTCTGGTTCTGCCGACGTATGCGAAGGTGCTCATACGGTGATCTCGACCCGGTGGCGCTTCGGTGGATCAGAAACGCTCTTCGGAAGAAAGCGGATGTGAAACGAAGTGTACTGGACGACCTGGGGCTTGTCAAAACAAATGCCAAATCACGCGCGCGCTCGAGGCGCCGGACGCGTGAAGCGACCGCACGACCCGGTCACGCCCCGCTGGCGCTGACATGAACATAGCCGCGGTAGAGATAGTGGAAGCCCGAGGTCAATGTCAGCGCCACCATCGCGTACAGCAGCGGTCGGAGAACTCCGAGATCCATCTGCCGCGAGACCAGGAAGACCGCGAGAATGATATAGGCGAGTTGAAAGAGCGTCGTTCCTTTTCCCAGGATCGTCGGGGAAATATCGACCTGCGAATCGGTGAGTTGCGCCAACACAGTGCCGGCCATCAGAATCAGATCGCGACTGACGACCACGATGGCGATCCACGAGGGAATCAGATGCATCACCGCCAGCGTCACGAAACCCGACGTCAGCAGCAGCTTATCGGCCAGCGGATCCAGGAACGCGCCCAACCTGGTGCGTTGGTTGGCGACCCTGGCGATGGTTCCGTCGAGCCCGTCCGTCAGGCCGGCCAACAGCAGAACCAGAAGGGCATGGTCGTATCGCTCGTAGACCAGGAACCCGACGTACACGGGGATCAGGAGAATGCGCAGGATCGTCAGGCTGTTGGGAATGTTCATAGCGTCGCTCGAGGCCACCGGCGGTGCGTTGCGCCCGTCACCCATCGAAAAGCGGGGTCATCTTAGGGACCGGGCCGGAATCTTGTCAACGCGGTTGCAGTCGACCGGACAGGCACCTATAATTCGCCGATGATGCGCGCCGGTTCGCGCACATGGAGGTCAACACGATGAGCACCCTTCCGCTGATGTTTAAGAAAGAGGGTCTGATCGAACGCCATCAGATCGAAGGAGTCGACCCGAGCGATCGGTATTTTAGCCGCTCGATCCTGGTCAATCGGACCGCCGACGGATATTTCGCGAAAGTCATGTACGAAGCGCTCGCCGTGGAGGGACAGATCCACCCCTCGATCGCGGCGGCGGTGAAAGACGTCGTGGACAAGCTGAGGGCGCTGGGGTTCCGGCGTATGAGGACCAGACCCAACTTCAAAGGTCGCCGCTACCTTGCCGAAAAGGAAACGTGGACCGACTACCCGGACGAGGCCTAGGCTAGAGCAAGCAGCGAGCAGCGAATGGCCGTCAACTACTGGCTCCTCGCTACGAGCTCCTGAAAGATGAGATCGTGAATGAAAGGACGGAAGCGCTGAATTTGATTGTTCCGGCGGGTCGGGTGGACACGGTTCGACAGCAACACCACTTCCAGCTCTCGGGTCGGATCGATCCAGAGCGAAGTGCCTGTATACCCCAGGTGCCCGAACGACAGCGGGGAAAATCGGCTTCCTGACGACGACGGCACCGAAGGCGTATCCCACCCCAGCGCCCAACTCGATTGCGGGATGCGATCCTGCCGGGTCACGAATCGGCGCACCAGCTTCGGCTCGAACAGGCTCGGCCGCCCATGATAGGCATTGTGCCAAGCGCCGGACACTGCTAACACCGCCTCCGCCGTCCCGAACAGTCCCGCATGGCCGGCCGCGCCGCCCAGCGCGTAGGCGTTTTCATCGTGCACCTCCCCGCACAGAACCCGTCCTCTCCATACATCGCGCTCGGTCGCGGCGACCGCATCCTGCTCAGCCACGACCCTGCCGCCCACCGCCGTTCCTTTGTCCGTGAGCGTCGCAAACCCCAACGGCTCGGCCCCGAGCGGTTTGAACAGGTATTCCCGGCAAAAAGTCGCCAGCGACTGCCCGCTTAGGCGTTCCACAATGAAGCCGAGCAACATGAATCCCAGGTCGCTATAGACACTCCGCTCTCCGACGGCATGCAGCAAGGCTTCGTCGCGGATGTAGCCCAACACCGCCCGTCCGGCGGCTTCGCTGCCCAAAAAGCCCGTGGCAAGGCGATCCTGTTCTGCCACCCGCTCGTAATAGGGTCTCCACGCCGGCAACCCTGAGCTGTGCGTCAGCAGATGAAAGACCGTCGCACCGCCGATTGGGTAGCCCTTGAGCTCGGGAAGCAGATCATCGAGGCGGCGATCGAGCGCCAGCCGGCCTTGTTGAACCAACCAAAGAATGGAAGTGGTCGTGGCGAGTGGTTTGGTCAAAGACGCCAGATCATAGATCGTCTGTACCTGCACCGGCGAGCCCGGCGGCTCCGACGAAACCCGACCGACGGCCCGGTGATAGGCCAGTTGGCCCCGCAGGCGCACCGCCAACACCGCGCCGGGAAATACGCCCTCCTCCACGGCGGTTTCCAGCGCGCGGCCCACCGGATCGGTTCCGCTCATGAGACCCTTTCGCGATGGCCGGGAAGACCCGGAGGTCGAAACAGTCTCGCCGTTCTGGTTCGGGAAGACGCGCACGGCGACGCAAAGCAGGGTGGCTGTGCAATGACCTGGTCAGAGGACGACGGTCTCTCAGTGGCTGGAATCGCCGGCAAGCTTTTCATCTGGAGCGGCCTGGTCGGGATGGTACGCCTCCCCTTCCTCGATCTCCAGCATCCGTTCGAACGTGCGGATCGTGGCGCGCAGGCGCTCGATCATCAACAACCGCTGCTTCCGCAGTTCGGTGAGGTCACGTTGCGTATCGGCCAACTCCGCCCGGGCCTGCCGAAGCACCTCCGCGGCTTTCACCTCGGCTTCTTTGAGCACCAACTCGGCGTCCCGCTGCGCCGAGCGCTTCATTTCGTCCGCCAGCGATTGCGCGGATACCAGCGCGTGCGACAACGTCGCTTCCGTTTTTTTCACTTCGGCCAGTTGTTGTTCGACGAAGGCGAGTTTCTCCCGCAGCACGGCGTTGTCCCGATTGAGCACTTCGACGGTCTGCGCGAGGTCTTCCAAAAACCGATTGACCTCCTGGCGGTCATAGCCTCTGAACGCGACCCGGAAGACCATTTGTTGGATATCAAGCGGTGTGATCTTCATGAGATTTCCCCCGCAGAGTTATTCGATGTGCATACGCGTCGCCATCTCGAACAACGATCGCACGAGCGCATACTGAAGGAAGACAATGATCAGGATCGCCACTACCGGAGAGAGATCGATGCCCATCCTCCACCCGAGCCACCGACGGATCGGACCGAGCACGGGCTCCGTGGCCCGTTCCAGAAATTGCACGATCGGGTTCCAGGGATCGGGATTCACCCACGAAATCAGTGCTCGGGCGATAATGACATACATATAGACCGTGAGGACCCAATCCGCCACATGGGCGATCCCTTCCAGCACATTGGCCGCGACGAACATCAGTGCCCCAACTCCTCCGACCGCCGTGCGGCCGCTTCCACAGCGGCGATCAAACAGGCCCGCAAGCCGCCGCTCTCCAACCGATGGAGCCCGGCGATCGTCGTTCCCCCGGGAGAAGCTACCCGGTTCTTGAGCGTGCCCGGATGTTCGCCCGTCTCCAGCAGCATGCGCGCGGCGCCCAACAGCGTCTGGGCGGCCAGCAGTTCCGCCACGGCCCGCGGCAACCCCATCTTCACGCCGCCGTCCGCCAGGGCTTCGATCGCGACGAACGCGTAGGCCGGTCCGCTGCCGCTCAGGCCCGTGACCGCGTCCATCAACCGCTCCTCCACCGTCACGACTCGGCCGACGGATTCAAATAGCGCTCTTGCAATGCGGCTATCCTCTTCGCCGACTCCGGGACCGTCGCTCAAGGCCGTGATGCCTTCCCGAACCAGCGCTGGCGCATTGGGCATCGCGCGGATGATTCTCGCCTGCTGCGGCACCCGGCCAGCGATCCATCGGACGGAGATGCCGGCCGCAATCGAAATGACCAGACGGCCGGGCAAGGCAGGAGCGAGCTCGCTCAGCACGTCGGCCAGAACCTGAGGCTTCACAGCCAGGACGACCACATCGCCCCATTGCGCCGCCGCCAGGTTGCTCGAGCCGACCCGCACGCCGAACCGCCGCTTCATGACGTCCAGGCGCGCGGCGTCCGGGTCGGTCGCCCATAGATGGTTCGGCTCGCAGGCGCGTGCAGCGAGCAACCCTCCGACCAGCGCCTCGGCCATCTGGCCGGCGCCGATGAACGCAAGTTTCTTTCCGCCCACGCCATCAGGCATGACGCGCTCCGAAAATCGCCGTGCCGATCCGCACCATCGTCGCGCCTTCTTCGACCGCGACTTCGTAATCGTGCGACATCCCCATCGAGAGTTCCTCCATGCAGATCCGCTCCAGACCGGAACGCGCCAGCGACTGAGCCAGCTCCCGGAGCCTCCGGAAATAGGGGCGCGCGTCTTCCGGATCGGCCGACGGCGGTGGAATCGTCATCAGCCCCCGGATGAGCAGATGCGACATGGCGTTCAGCTCCGGGAGAACTTCCGCCACGGCGCCCGGGGCGAATCCTCCTTTACTGGCCTCTCCGCCGATGTTGATCTCCAGCAAGACCGGCTGGCTGATCCCGGCTTGTTCCGCCCGGCGGTTGATCTCCGCCGCCAGCTCGACGCTGTCCAGCGAATGAATAAGATCGAACACCCCGACGACCGCCTTGGTTTTCCGCCGCTGCAACCGGCCGATGAAGTGCCAGCGCACCCGTCCGTGGCCGATCTGCTCGATTTTCTCCAGCGCTTCCTGCAACCGATTCTCGCCGAACTCGGTCAGACCTGCGGCCATCGCTTCGCGCAGGCGGGGCACGGGGACCGTTTTGGTCGCGCCAATCAACCGGACGCGGTCGGGTTGACGCCTGACGCGCTCGGCGGCGCGGCGAATGTTCTCGAGAACGATCCGGATGTTTCGGGCGATCGCAGGGGACTCAGCCACATCCGTCAACGGAATCGACCACCGTTCAGCATGCAGCGGTTCATCAGTTGTCGACCGTCGGTGGACAACCCCCGATTGTTCTCGGTTGGCGGTTGCGTTCGGCGCGTCGCGCTTCACGCATCACCCACATTTTCCTCATTGTACCGGAAGCCTGGCGTGTTTGTCAGGATTTCATGTCGCATGGTTCCGCCCGCCGCGTCGGCGCAGGAGGACGATGCCGCTGACCATCGTGCCGTTCACAGTCCCCTCGCGACGATACGAGTAGAACAGGTCGGGATGACAGACGGTGCAGACGTTCACACTGTGGATCCTTTCTGCCTCGACGCCGACCGATTGGGCCTGTTGTCGCACCAACTCCCGCAGGTTCAGCATCGCCTTGCCGCTCCCGCGCTCGCGCACCACGGAGTGCCATCCGCGAAAGCCCGCTCTCAACCGAGCCAGGACCGGCTCGTCCACTTCGTAGCAGCAAGGTCCGACCGCAGGACCGATGCCCATATGAACCGAAGCGGGCTCGGACCCGAACCGTCGCTTCATCGCGTCCAGTGTCTTAAAGACAATGCCCGCGACGGCGCCGCGCCAGCCGGCGTGTACGGCAGCCACGACGCCGCGCTTCCGGTCATGCAGCAAGATCGGGACACAGTCGGCCGTGCGGACTGTCAGGAGCACGCCCGGTTGATCAGTGATCAGGGCGTCCCAGCCGCCGTCGAATGTGTCGCCGGCCCGTAAGGGCCGATCGATGACCAACGTATCGGTCCCGTGCACCTGTTTTACCGACACCATCGTCAAGCCATCGTCCGTTTCAATCCGCTCCGGCTGTCTGCGCGTACCGAAGAAGTGGCGCACACCGTCACGGGCCGTGGCAAAGGCCGGCAATGTGATCAGCATATCCGTCATCCGTCCGTCGTGAAAATGCCGTCACCTGTCATTCGTCAAACGTCAACGGTTCGCACCACACATTTTGCGTGCCACGTCACACGCCATCCGCCTCATCCATCGCCCCTTACCGATCGCCCATCACGCCCGACGAATCAATCCGCCTGCTTGCGCAGGAATGTTGGGACGTCCCACTCGTCATCGGCCATCAAGCTGAGCCGTTCCTGCGCTTCGCGCTGCTCGCTCAATTTTCGAAGAAACGCCGGTCGGTCTAGGTCCCGATGCGGCAGGTCCGGCCCGCCCGCGTGGACGCCGGCCAACACCTGTTGAGCAGTGCGAGGACTTCTCGCTGTCGCCCGCTCGGCAGCCGCGACGGCGGGTTTGGCGTGCTGCTCGTCCCGCTCGAACCCGGTGGCGATGACGGTCACGACCAGGTCGTCGCCCATATCCGGATTGATCACCTGGCCGACGATGATGTTGGCTTCTGCGTCGGCCGCTTCCTTGATGATCGACGCCACTTCATCCACCTCGTGCAGCGACAGGCCGGGCCCACCCGTGATATTGAGCAGAACCCCTCGCGCCCCCTCGACGCCGCCGTCCTCGAGCAGCGGGCAGGAGATCGCTTTCTGCGCGGCTTCCATCGCGCGATTGGCACCGCGCGACACGCCCATGCCCATGACCGCCCGGCCCGTGTGGCTCATCACCGTCCGCACGTCGGCGAAATCCACGTTGACATGGCCGGTCGTGGTGATGACGTCGGCGATGCCCTGAATCGCCTGTCGCAGGACGTCGTCCGCAACCTTGAACGCCTCGAGCAGCGGGGTGGCCTTGTCCACAATGCTCAACAGACGCTGGTTCGGAATGACCAGGAGCGTATCGACATGCCGGCGCAAGTCGCGCACCCCCTCTTCGGCGTAGGCCATCCGCCGGTGCCCTTCGTATTGGAACGGCTTGGTCACCACGGCGACCGTCAGGATCCCCAATTCTCGGGCGATACCTGCGACAATGGGCGCCGCGCCCGTGCCGGTCCCGCCTCCCATACCCGCGGTCACGAAGACCATGTCGGCCCCTTCCAACACCTCCCGAATTTGGTTCTGGCTTTCCAAGGCCGATTCCTTGCCGATTTCGGGCTTGGCACCGGCGCCCAAGCCTCTGGTCCGCTCCGGCCCGAGCTGAATCTTAAAGGGAGCGTGGGCGCGTTCGAGCGCCTGCACGTCCGTGTTGGCGGCGATGAACTCCACCCGGCTCAACCCGGCTCCAATCATGGTATTGACCGCGTTGCAGCCGGCGCCGCCTACGCCGATGACCTTGATCCTGACCGGCGTCAGGATATCCTCCTGAAATGCAAACATCGCGACACCTCCCTTTATGCGATGCGCCCGCTCGCAAACTCGCAGGCGAGGTTAAAAAAACTCGAACATCCACGACCGCATGCGCTCGAAGACCCGCCCCAGGGGACGCCCGCGCCGCAGCCCGGCGGTTTCCAATTCTTCGGCGTGGTGCCGGGCGTGCAACAACAGGCCCACCCCCGTCGCATGCATCGGGTTGCTGACGATGTCCCGTAACCCGCCGACCCCGCCGGGCGTTCCCCGCCTCGCCGGCAGGTTCAGCACTTTCTCCGCCGCGTCCGGCATGCCTTCCAGCAGCGAGGTGCCCCCGGTGATCACCACGCCCGCGCCCAACATTCCCTCGTACCCGGCCCTGGCGATCTCGCGCTTTACCAGATCGAACATCTCCTCCACGCGCGGCTCGAGAATGTCGGCGATGTCCCGCCGCGAGACAGTCCGCGGCGGCCGGTCGCCGACCGAGGGCACCTCCACCATTTGATGGCCGTGGATCAACTCATTTCTCGCGATCCCGTGCTGGATCTTGATCTTCTCCGCCTCGGTCTGCGAGGTGAGGAGCCCGATGGCCAGATCCTTGGTCAGGTTCTGTCCGCCGATCGGAAGGATCGCCGTGTGTCGAATGCTGCCGTCCAGGAAAATGGCGAGGTCCGTGGTGCCGCCGCCGAGATCCACCATCGCGACGCCCAATTCGCGCTCTTCCGGGCTCAGGACCGCTTCGCTGGAGGCCAACGGCTGGAGAATGATGTCCACCACGTCCAGGCCGGCCCGGTTCACGCTCTTGATGATGTTCTGTGCGGACGTGACCGCACCCGTGATCACATGCACGTTGACTTCCAACCGGTTGCCCGACATCCCCAGGGGTTCACGGACGCCGTCTTGATCGTCCACCACGAATTCTCGCGGGAGCACGTGCAGGATGCGTCGCTCGTGGGGGATGACCGCCAGTGTGCGGGCGCTTTCCACCGCCCGCTGGATGTCCTCGCGGGTCACCTCCCCTTTCTTCAACGCCACCACGCCCTTGCAGTTCTCCCCGGAGATATGGCTGCCTGCGATGCCGGTGTAGACCGAATTGATCTGCACGGCGGCCATCAACTCCGCCTCCTCGACCGCCTTCTTGATCGATTCGACGGTGCTTTCGATATTGACCACGACCCCCTTGCGCAGCCCGCGCGACGGGCTGGAACCGACGCCGATGATGTTCAGCACGCCGTCCTCCGACACTTCAGCGACGATGGCGCAGATCTTGGTCGTCCCGATATCCAGCCCCACAAGGATCTGGTCTCGTTTCGGCACCGGTCACCCCCTTTCTCGGACGATCACGCGGCCGGAATAGCGCAGGTCGATCTCGCCGGGCCCGCGTCCATCTCCGTCGAAGCTCACGGACCGGAGCGCCGGTCTGACCTTTCGGAACCGCTCCCATTGCTCCTCAACCGGGGACCGTCCGAATTGGAATCGCACGCCGCGGACGGAGGCGACAAGATTGGCCGGATTCCCGACATCCACCTCCACCCGGCCGCCGAGCGTCTGAGCCACCAGGTTCGCCAGGTCGATGCCGGCCTTCGTCGCGCTGCGGGCGGCGGGATCGCCCTGCAAAAGTCTTGTGGAATCGACCCCGGTCAACAACGGAAGCGTCGGCTCATCGCCGCCTCCCAACTTTGACAACACATGGCCTTCATCATCCGTGAGCAAACCTCCCGAGGCCGTTCGGACGACCGCCGCCGGCTTGCGTTCGGCGACCGTCACCTGCAATTCGTGGAGCGGCACGCGCCGGATCTCCGCCGCTTTGATCCAGGGATGCGCGGTGAGCCGATCCGCCAGTTCCTGCGGGTGCACGGAAAACAGCGTCGCGTCTTCCTTCAACGACAGCCGATCGAGAATCTCCTGCCTGGTCACGCGATCGAGCCCTCGCACCGTCACGGTCTGGATGGCGAACCACTTTCGGATGACCTGACCGGCCTCCCATGGGACAACGGACGCTCCCCACATGGCCAGTCCGCTCAGCATCGCGCACCCGGCAAACCGAAGCCCCCGGCGAAGCGAACGGCGCCGTTGCTGGCGCATCCGCTCCCAGGCTGCGCTTCCCGGCTCAGGCCCGCGGCTGTGCCGTTGGTTCGGTCTGGGGCCCTGCGTCCGTTTCTTCCGCCTCAGCAGCGAGACCCGTCTCCTGGTCATGGACTCGAGATCCCCCGCCTCGTGCGGTTCCAACTCACCGACGCGCAGCGCGCCGGAGTGCGGATTCGAGAATGCGCTCGGTCAAAACGTCATAGTCGATCCCGGCTTGGGCCGCCGCCATCGGCAGGAGGCTCGTCTCCGTCATGCCTGGGATCGTGTTGATCTCCAGCACGTAGGGACGGCCGCGCGGCGTGACGCGGAAATCCACCCGCACCGCGCCCTCACAACCGAACACCTCGTAGGTCTTCACCGCCAACTCCCGCAGCCGGCGGCTTACGTTCGCCGACAGGGGGGCCGGGCACAAGTACCGGGTCTTCCCTTTCTGGTATTTGGCGGCGTAGTCATAAAATCCGTTCGGCGCCACGATCTCCACTGCCGGCAAGGCCAAGATCTTTCCCCCTCCCTCGCCCAGCAGAGAGATCGTGACCTCGTGTCCCGGAATGTAGGCCTCCACCAGTGCCCGCCGGTCGTACCGATGGGCGAGCGTCAGCGCATCCTTCCACTGCGACGGCTTGCGGACGACGCTCACCCCGATGGTCGATCCCTGCGAAGCCGGTTTTACGACGACGGGCCATGTCAACTTGGCCGCCCGGAGGACTTGCCGGCTTGATCTCGATTCGCCTCGCGTCACGACCGTTCCCGAAGGCACCGGAACCCCATGGTGGGCGAGCAGCGTTTTGGCGATCACTTTGTCCATTCCCATCGCGCTCGCCAGCACCCCGCTCCCCGTGTAGGGCATGCCGATCGTTTCCAGGAATCCTTGGATCGCGCCATCTTCGCCGCCCGGACCGTGGAGCGCCAAAAAGGCCAGCTCGATCTTGTGTTCCTGCAGATCCTTATAGAGAACCGGTCCGACATCGATCGGCACGGCATCATAGCCGCGTCGGACCAGAGCCCGGTGGACGGCTTGGCCGGTCCGGAGCGAGACTTCCCGCTCAGAGGACTGGCCTCCCATCAACACGCCGATACGGGCTCTGGTCAGCGGCATCATTTGTCGCTCTTCACAACAAGCCGGGGTAACGGGGTAGCAAGGCATCGGGTTAGGGGGGCCATTACCCCGTTACCCCCTTTCCCCTTACCCCCAGCCTCAGGCTTGCCCGACGATCTTCAATTCCAATTCCAGCGTGACGCCGGTCCGCCGTTCTACTTCGCGGCCGACTTTCTTGATCAACGCGAGCACGTCCGCCGCCTGCGCTTGTCCTCGGTTCACGATGAAGTTGCCATGCTTCTCGGACACCTGGGCGTCGCCGATGCGCGCTCCCTTGAGCCCCGCTGCCTCGATCAGCTTCCCGGCCGGCTCTTTTCCTGGGTTTTTGAACACGCAGCCAGCGTTGGGCAGCGTCAACGGCTGCGTGTCCTTGCGATAGCGCAGGTAGTCTTTAACGACCCGCTCGATCTCCTGGCGGGAACCGGGCTTGAGCTGAAGCCACACGCCCACGACGATTCCTTTCGGCAACTTCGCGCGTCGGTAGCCGAATTCAATGCGCGACGCGGGGCACTCGACGATGCGCCCCTTGGGATCCACGATCCGCACCGCTTTCACCGCCGATTGCATTTCACCGAGCCTCGTGCCCGCGTTCATCACCACGCAGCCCGCCACCGTGCCGGGGATTCCCGCCGCCCATTCGAGCCCCGAGAGCGAACGGCGGATCGCATGGCCGATCAGCGTCGGCATGCCGACGCCCCCTTCCGCATAGACGATGTGATGCGGCTCGTCCTTGATTGCCTTGAGCCGGGACAGACTGATGACCACGCCGCGGATGCCCTTATCCCGCACCAGCAGATTGGTCCCGCCGATGACGAAGATCGGAACCTTGACCGCGGTCGCCTGTCTCGCCAACCGGCAGACGTCCTCGACATCGGCCGGCTCCACGAGCACATCCGCCGGCCCTCCGATCTTGAAGGAGGTGTAGTCCCGCAGCGGCGCATGAAATTTCACCGTCCCCTTGATGCCGGCCACGACCGCGCGAAGGTCGCGCATCGGCGGGCTCCCAGACCGTCTCGATAGCCCGCGACGCCGGTCCATAACCGTCATGGCTGAGCCGATGCTGCCAATCGATCCAACAATCCCAGTCCGGCCTTCCAGATATCTCCGGCGCCCAGCGTGATGACGAGATCACCCGGCTTGAGCACCGGCAGCACCTGATCCGGGAGCGTCTCTTTCCGTTCCACCCAGATCACCGAGGGATGGCCGGCGGCCCGCACGGCCGCCGCCAGCTTCTCGCCGGACACGCCGGGAAGCGGCTGTTCGCCCGCCGCGTAGATGTCCGTCACGAACAACACATCGGCCCGGTCGAAGGCATGGGCAAACTCGTCGATCAAGTCCCGCGTGCGCGTGTAGCGATGCGGCTGAAAGAGCACGACCACACGGCGGTCCCAGCCCTGCTTCGCCGCGGCCAGCGTCGCCTTGATCTCCGTGGGGTGATGGCCGTAGTCGTCCACCACCATGACCCCGCCCCGCTCGCCCCGCAGGTGGAAGCGGCGTTCCACACCGGTGAAGGCGGCCAGCCCCTTGCGGATCAGGTCGATCGGCACGTCGAGTTCCATCCCGACCGCGATGGCCGCCAGCGCGTTGGAGACGTTGTGCACGCCCGGCGTCGCCAAGCGGAAGGGTCCGAGATTTTTTCCGCGGAAATGCGCCCGAAACTCGGCCCCCCATTGCTTCAGCGAAATGTCCGACGCCCGAAAGTCCGGCGCCCCCCCTTCCCGTTCCTGCAAGCCATAGGTCTGGTAGCGCTTCACGACCCGAGGCAGGAGCGACCGGATCCGCTCGTCGTCGGCGCAGAGGACCGCCAGGCCATAGAACGGAACCTTGTTGATGAACTCCAGAAAGCTCTCGTTGAGCCGCTCCATCGAACCGTAATGATCCAGATGCTCTCGGTCGATGTTCGTCACCGCGACGATGGTCGGCGAGAGCCGCAGAAAGGAACCGTCACTTTCGTCTGCTTCGGCCACGAGGAGATCCCCGCGCCCCAGGCGTGCGTGGCTGCCGAGCGCGTTCACCTTGCCGCCGATGACGATCGTCGGGTCGAGCCCGCCCTGCGCCAGCACGCTCGCGACCATCGAGGTCGTCGTGGTTTTGCCGTGCGCGCCGGCGATCGCGATGCCGTACTTCAACCGCATCAGTTCAGCCAGCATTTCGGCGCGCGGGATAACCGGAATCTTCCTGGCCCTGGCTTCCACCACTTCGGGATTGGTCGGGGCGACAGCCGAAGAAATCACCACCACCTGCGCCTCACCCACGTTGGACGCCTGGTGGCCGATGAAGATGCAGCCGCCGAGCTCCTGCAGTCGCCTGGTTGTTTCGGATTCATGGAGATCAGAACCCGTCACCTTGTAGCCCAACGTCAGGAGGACCTCGGCGATGCCGCTCATGCCGGCTCCGCCGATCCCCACCAGATGGATATGTTGGGTCTTCCTGAACATGGACATCCGGCTTACCAACCTGCGACCACTGCGGCCCTCGTCCGACCGCATAAAAACCTGCTCACGCTCTCCTCGCTCCAACAGACCGGTCGGTCTCATGATCTCCCCCCGTCAGCGCGTAACATTCCTGCACGATCGCCGACGCCGCATCGGTTCGCCCCAACCCCAGGCTCCTGGCGCTCATCCGGGTCAACCGCTCCGGATCCTGCAACAGTTCCTTGATCGTCCGCGCCAGCTTCGGTCCGGCCAACTCCGTCTGAGGCAGCACGACGGCCGCCCCAGCCGACTCCATGATCTGCGCGTTGCGCGTCTGGTGGTTGTAGATCGCCTGCGGGAGCGGGATCAGAATCGCAGGCTTGCCGCAGGCGGTGACCTCGGCGATGGTCATGGCGCCGGCGCGGGAAACCACCAAGTCCGCCGCGCGTAAAACCCGCGGCATGTCGTAAAGGAACGGCACGACCTCCGCACGGAATCCCGCCCTCCGATAGGCGTCGCTGACCCGAGCATGGTCCGCGTCTCCCGTCTGGTGCGTCACCGCAAGGCACTCTCGCATATCCAGCAAGTCCGGCAACGCCTCGATCATCGCCGAGTTAATGGCCTTCGCTCCCTGGCTTCCGCCGAAAATCAGCAGGGTCATCCGACCCTGCGAACGAGGGGCGGGCGGCGCGTCTGCGCCTTCGAAGAAGGCGCGCCGAATCGGCGTTCCGACCACACGGACCTTCGACGGTGCAAAAGCCGCGGCCGCGGACTCGAAGGCCAGAAACACCCGCTGCGCGAAAGGCCCCACGGCTTTGTTCGCCATACCGGGATAGGCATTGGGTTCCACAATGACCCGCGGGATACCCAACACAAAGGCCGCCGCCAGCACTGCGGGACTCGTGTACCCGCCCACGCCGATGACGAGATCTGCCCGCCGCCGGCGCAGGATGCCGATCGACTGCCAGATGCCGATCGGGAGGGAAAGCAGGGCCGTCGCCGCCTGGACGAATCCCCGTCCCATCACCGGCTTGGCTTCGATGAGCCGTAACTCGAAACCCTCGCGCGCCAATACCTTCGACTCGATGCCCCGGGCCGTGCCGACGAAGAGGATGCCGGCGTGCGGATCCCGGCGCAGGAATTCGCGGGCGAGGGCCACGGCCGGATAGAGATGGCCGCCCGTCCCGCCTGCCGCAATCACGATGTTCATCGGTCGACCGATCCGTTCCCATAGCCGCTCCGGTGCCCGCCGACCTGCCGGCCTCCCTGCCGATCCCGCGAAATGCTGAGCAACAGACCGACGCCGACCAGATTGACCACCAGCGACGACCCTCCATAACTCACAAAAGGCAAGGTCAACCCCTTCGTCGGCAACAGTCCGGTGGCGACGCCGGCGTTGATCAGCGCTTGGATACCGACCAGAAGCGTGATCCCCATCCCCAGATGTCGCCCGAACGGCATCCGCGCTCGCCCGGCGATCTGAAATCCCTTCAGCAGGAAAATCGCGAACAGCAGAATGATCGCCGACGTGCCGACCAGCCCCAATTCCTCGCCGACCAACGCCAGCACAAAATCTGTGTGGGCTTCCGGAAGAAAGAAGAGTTTTTGCTTGCCTTCTCCCAATCCAACACCAAAGGGACCGCCGCTGCCGAACGCCAGAAACGACTGGGTGACCTGAAAGCCCGCGTCGGATGCATCCTTCCACGGAGAGAGAAACGTCAGCAGTCGTTGGCGCCGGTAGCTCGACCCCAGTACCAGCACTAAACCGACCGGCAGGGCGCAGAGGGCGAAGCCCATCAGATGCGTCAGTCGTGCCCCGCCCAGGAACAACATCCCCGTCGTCGCCAGTCCCATCACGACGACAGTCCCCAAATCCGGCTGCAGCAGCACCAACCCACTCAGCACGCCGACGACGATCAGCGGCGGCAGGAACCCCTGCGCGAACACGCGAATCTTGTCCTCTTTTTTCGCCAGATACGCCGCCAGGTAGATCACCGAGACCAGCTTGACGATCTCCGCCGGTTGCACCGAAATCGGCCCCAGTCGCAGCCATCGCCTCGCCCCCTTGGCCGCGACGCCGACCGAGGGAATCAACACCAAGATCAAGAGCACCGCCGAGAATCCCAGAATCGGCAGGGCCAGCTTCCGCCAGACCGCGTAGTCGACGCGGGAGGCCACATGCAGCAGCGCAAAACCGAAAGCCAGCCAGGCCACCTGTCGCTTCAAGAAATAGCCTGGGTCCTGGAACCGGTTCCCTGCCACGACTGCGCTGGCGCTGAACACCATGACGAGTCCGAGCAGCGCGAGCACCGCCGTGATGACCAGCAGGGTACGGTCCACGGGCACCCGCTTGCGGGTTTTCCGACCGGACGACGGCCACGGAAGCGCCAGTGTGCCGGCTGTTTTTTGAGACATTCATGCGCCTCGCAACACGTCACACGTTACGCATAACGCGGCCAGTCACGGCAATGCGTTGACCAGCGCCTTGAACTGCCGGCCACGGTCCTGATAGTCAGCGAACATGTCGAAGCTCGCGCAGGCCGGTGAGAGCAGCACCACATCCCCCGGGCTCGCTCCCTGCGCGGCCGCTTCCACGGCTTCGCGCAGCGTGGCGGCATGGCTCACGCGATCGAACTCCCCCAACGCTTCCTGAATACGCGGCGCCGCTTCGCCGATCAGAATGACCTGTTTGACGCGAGCCCGTACAGGCTGCCGAAGTTTCGAAAAGTCCGCACCCTTGTCGCGCCCGCCGGCGATGAGCCAGATCGGCTGGTCCAGACTTTCGAGCGCTTTCACCGTCGCATCGACGTTGGTTCCCTTCGAGTCGTTCACGAACCGGACGCCGCCGCGCTCCCGCACGAACTCCAACGCATGTTCGAGGCCGGGAAAGGTCTGCAGGACGCGGCGAACCGCATCGAGTGGACAGCCGCACAGCAGCGCGAAGCTCACGGCCGCGAGCGCGTTCTCGAGATTGTGCGGACCGAGCAGCCGCAGCTCAGTTCGCCGGCAGACTTCCTGCCTCCGCCCCGTGACCGTCGACACGATCAGATCGCCCTCCAGAAACGTGCCGCTGTCGAAGCCCTCGCCGACCGCCCTGGTCCGGCTGAAGCCGAGCGCCTTTGCGCGAGTCCGAGCCCGCAGACCCGCCACACGCTCGTCATCGAGGTTGAACAGCGCATAATCGCCGGCCGTTTGGTTGTCGAATATCCTGGCCTTGGCCGCGACGTACTCCTCCACCGATTCGTAACGGTCCATGTGATCCAGCGTGATGTTCAGCAGCGCGGCTACCCAGGGACGAAAGCGCTCAACGGTTTCCAACTGGAAGCTGGAGACTTCTACGACCAGAAAGTCGTAGGGAGACGCCTCCCCGCCCGCCTGATACGCCGCGAGCGCGGCCTCGCTCAGAGCCGTTCCGATATTCCCCCCGACGAACACCCGCTTGCCGCTTGCCGCCAGGAACTCTCCGATCAACGTGACCGTGGTGCTTTTCCCGTTCGTTCCCGTCACGGCCAGGATGGGCGCCGTGAGAAAGCGAGAGGCCAGTTCGAGTTCCCCGATGACCTGGACGCCGCGGGCGCGGGCCCGCCGCAATTCCTCGGCGCGGGACGGCACGCCGGGGCTGATCACGATCAGCTCGGGCGACTCGAAGGCCGCACCGTAGTCCGCCCCCGCTCGGACCGTGATTGCGCCGGCATCCAGCTCGGCCAGCGCGCGTTCCAGCTCGTTCCGCTCCTTCCGGTCCGCGACGGTCACTTGCGCTCCGGCGGCGAGGAGCAACCGGGCCGCAGCGACCCCGCTCCTGGCCAGCCCGACCACCGTGACGGCTTTGCCGGCGAGGTCCTGCACCGCAGTCGCGATATTGGTGCCAGTCGGCTTCGTGTCTTGCATGCTGGTCTATCTCGTCTATCTCGTCTATCTGGTCTATCGCGTCTATCTGGTCTGTCTGGTCTGTCTGGTTTATCTGGTGTGTTTGGCTTTGCGCTCCAAGCCAAAGAAACCACACAAACCAAGTAAACCCGACCAACGTAACGTCGTTACCGTAGCTTCAACGTGCTCAGGCTCAGCAGCGCGAGCAGGATCGCGATGATCCAAAGCCGGACCACGACTTTCGGTTCCTCCCAGCCCTTCATCTCGAAATGGTGGTGAATCGGCGCCATCAGAAAAATCCGCTTGCCCCGCGACTTGTAGGAGAGGACCTGGAAGATCACCGAGATCGCCTCGATCACGAACACACCGCCGACCATGACCAACAACAGCTCGTGCTTGCTGATCACCGCCACGGTCCCCAAAGCCGCGCCCAACGGCAGCGAGCCGACATCGCCCATAAAGACCGACGCCGGATACGTGTTGAACCAGAGGAACCCTAGGCTCGCTCCCAGAATCGCGGCCGTGAACACGGCGATTTCGCCCGCGCCCTCGATATGCGGAATGAGCAGATATTCCGACATGATCCGGTTGCCGGTCACGTAGGCCACGATCGTATAGGCCAGCGCGGCGATCATCACGGGACCAATGGCCAAGCCGTCCAAGCCGTCGGTGAGATTGACGGCGTTGGAGGCGCCGACGATGACCAAGATTGAAAAGGGGACGTACAGCCATCCCAAGTCCGGCGTGAAGTTCTTGAAGAAGGGCACGCTGAGCCTGGTGGTATAGCCCGGCAGGGAGTACAGGAATAGGCTGATGCCCAAGGCGACCAGAATCTGCGCGGTGAATTTTTGCGCGGCGGTGAGCCCCTTGGACCGGGTTTTGACGAACTTGAGGTAGTCGTCCACGAAGCCGACCGCGCCGAAGCCGATCGTGGCGATGACGACCAGCCATACATACCGGTTGGTGAGATCCGCCCAAAGCAAGGTCGAGAGGACGACGGCGAACAGAATCAGCAGGCCGCCCATGGTCGGCGTCCCGCTCTTGGCCAGATGCCGCTTGGGTCCGTCGTCCCGCACCTGTTGCCCTAATTTGATTTCCTGCAGCTTGCGGATGAGCCAGGGCGCCAGCACGAACGCGATCAAGAACGCCGTCACCGCCGCATAGATGATGCGGAAGCTGAGGTAGCGAAAGACGTTCAGGAAAGAAAATTCCGTGTGTAAGGGATACAGCCAGTTATACAGCATGGGAAAACGGCGCTACCTCATCGCCTCACGACGTCCTCTCAGCCTCCGTCCAGATCCAGCCAAGGTCTCGACGACTTGCTCCATTTTCATGCCCCGCGAGGCCTTCACCAGCACGACATCGCCTTTCCTGACCAGAGACTTCACGGCGACCGCCGCGGCACCGGCGTCCGGCACCTCCAGGATACGGTCCGATGTCATCCCGCCCCGCCTCGCGCCCTCCGCGATACTCCGTCCCAGCGCGCCGCAGGCGACGAGCAGCGAAATGTTCCGCTCCGCCAGAAAGGCGCCGACGTCTCGATGCAACGTCCGGGTTTCCGGTCCCAGCTCGAGCATGTCTCCCAACACCGCGATCGTCCGCTTGGAAGAGCCGAGCTCAGCCAACAATTGAACGGCCGCCTTCATCGATGCCGGATTGGCGTTGTAACAGTCGTTGATGACCTGCACGCCGTTGTGCTCGGAAACCTGCGACCGCATCGCCGCGGGGCGGAAGCGAGCCAGTCCCTGTGCAATCGTCGCGCCGCCCAGCGACAGCACATGCCCCACCGCCGCCGCCGCCAAAGCGTTCGAGACGTTGTGCACCCCATGGACCCGAATCGCGACCGCCGCAGGGCGGGCCTTGCCCGGGAGCATCAACCGGAACGCGGCGCCCTTGCGCTCATCCGTCCACACATCCAGCGCCCGCACATCCGCCTTCGGCGAGAGCCCGAACGACACGACTCGGCAGCGAGCCCGGGAGGCGAGATAGTCGAAGTAGGGATCGTCGGCGTTCAGCACGACCGCGCCGTCCGGCGGCAGCAGATCCAGCAATTCGGCTTTGGCCTGGGCCGATGCCTCCATGCTGCCGAAGAACTCCAAATGGTCGGGGCCGATGTTCGTGATCAGCCCGATCGTCGGCCGTACGATCTCGCAAAGCCTGGTGGTCTGTCCCTTCTGATCGACGCCCATCTCGATCACCGCGGCTCCATGCCGCGGCGTCAGACGGAACAAGGTCTGCGGAACTCCGATGCGGTTGTTCAAATTGCCTTCGGTTTTAAGAACCGTCCAGCGCCGAGCCAGGACGCTGGCGACCATGTCCTTGGTGGTTGTCTTGCCGTTGCTCCCGGTGACAGCGACGACGGGAATCGTGAAGCGACTGCGATGGTGGGCGGCCAGTTGCTGATAGGCGAACAGGGTGTCCCGGACGCCGAACAGAATCGGCTCTGCCTTCTGCGCCCCCCGCCGGCCGGAGCTCATGATGTTCGTAGCCAGAGGGCGATACTGGTCCTCGACGATCGCCCCGACCGCGCCCCGACTCAGTGCGGCCTCGACAAACTGATGGCCGTCGAACCGCTCCCCCCTCAAGGCGACAAAGAGATCGCCGGAACGGACGGATCGGGAATCGCTGCAGAGCCGCGCGATGCGCCGTTTGAGCCAACCTTCGCTCCGCCCGGCGAGCACTTTCACGCTGACCACTTCCAACAATTCTTCAACAGTGAAGAGCGACATGGAGAGATCTTGAACTCGGCCCGTCGGGACGCCGGGCGCCGGTGCCGAATCAACCCGAGCGCACCTTGAGGATGGCCTCTCTCGCCACCTCGCGATCGTCAAAGTGAAATTTGGTGCTGCCGATGATCTGGTAATCTTCGTGCCCTTTCCCGGCGATCAGCACCATGTCTCCCGGCCGAGCTTCGCGGATCGCAGCCTCGATGGCCTGCCGCCGGTCCGCGATCATGTCGTACCGGACCGCGGTTTTGGCCGACAGCGCCTCGCGGACTCCGATCTCCACCTCCCGCAGGATCGCCATGGGATCTTCGGTGCGCGGATTGTCTGAGGTCAGCACCACGACATCGCTGTACTGGACGGCCGCGCGCCCCATCTTGGGACGTTTTCCGCGGTCCCGGTCACCGCCGCAGCCGAAGACCGTGATGATTCGGCCAGCCTTGAGCGACTGCGCCGTTGTCAGGAGCCGCACCAGCGCATCTTCCGTATGCGCATAGTCCACGACGACCGTGAACTCTTGTCCGGCCTCGACGCGCTCGAACCGGCCGGGGATATCGCGCACCTGTTCGAGGCCCTGGCGAATGTCGTCCGGCGACAGGCCTTCCTCCAGGGCAACCCCAATGGCCGCCAGCACGTTGTATACGTTGTGCTCTCCGACCAATCGACTTTCGACCGGGAACCTGCCTCCCGGGGTGGCGGCCGTGAACGTCGTGCCGGCCAGAGACAGATGCACGTCCTCGGCGCGGATGTCCGACCGGTTTCGGATGGAATAGGTCCAGACAGGAACGGCGCAGGCGGCGCGAACGAGTTCCCCTCGCGGGTCATCCACGTTCACCACGGCCCGCTTGGACGTTTTCTTCGTCCCGCCGACGGAGAGACCGGTGAAGAGCTTCAATTTGGCCTGAAAGTAGTCTGCCATGTCCTTGTGGAAGTCGAGATGGTCCTGCGTCAGGTTGGTGAAGACCGCGACGTCAAATTCGCAACCGACGGTGCGATCGAGAGCGAGCGCGTGCGAGGACACTTCCATCACCGCCGAGTCCAACCCGGCGCCGACCATGCGGGCCAACAGAGCCTGTAAATCCAGCGCGCCGGGTGTCGTGTGGGAGGCAGGGATCGTCTCGGTTCCGATCTGATACGCCACCGTCCCGATCACCCCAACCCGCCGGCCGACCGCCTGCAGAAGGGTTTTGCAGACATAGGTGACGGTCGTCTTGCCGTTCGTCCCGGTCACCCCGATCATGCGAAGGCGGACGGACGGGTCGCCGTGGAACCGGCTTCCCAGCCAACCCAATGCCAGGCGGGAATCCTTCACGCGAACCAGCGGAACGTCGCATCCGGTCAGCTCCCGTTGCGCCACCACGGCGCCGGCCCCGGACCGAATCGCCGCCTGGACGTACTCGTGGCCGTCCACCCGCTCGCCTTTCACGGCGACAAACAAAGCCCCTGGCTTCACACGGCGCGAATCATCGGTTACATCGGCGATCGGTACTCGCAGGTCGCCTTTCCGCTCAAGGATCTGAAGTCGATCTTTCAGCGGGTCGATCAGTTGGTCCAGCGTCATGGCCCGCTCCTGAAGATCTCACGCACTCCGACGCTCACATCGCCATCGCCAACTTGACCGTCTCATTGGACGTCACGCCGAGGTACGGCAGCACCTGCTCGGCAACTCGGCGGAAGACGGGCGCCGCGACGGCCCCGCCCCAGGCTTCCGTCTGCGGCTCATCGATGACGACGATCATCGCCAGGCGAGGGTCGTCGGCCGGCACGTATCCGACAAAGGATCCGACGAACTGCGTCGACGAATAGGCGCCGGTTCTGGGATCGATCTTCTGCGCCGTACCGGTTTTTCCCGCGACACGAAAGCCGGGAATCGCCGCCTTCGTCCCCGTTCCCTGCGCCACGACTCCCTCGAGGATGCGGCTTAGCGTGACGGCCGTTTCCGCGGAAATGACCCGCCGCCTGACTTGGGGGGCACCCTGCTTGACCAGACGGCCCCCGGCGTCGCGGATCTCGGACACGATGTACGGCTTCATCAGGAGGCCCCCATTGGCCACCGCGGAAACCGCGGCGATCAGTTGCAGCGGTGTCACGCCGATCTCCTGGCCCATCGCGATGGACGCAAGCGAACGGCGTCCCCAGCTACGCGGATGCTTCAGAAGCCCGGTCGCTTCGCCGGGCAGGTCGATGTCCGTGCGTTCGCCGAATCCGAAGGCTTGCAGGTACCGGTACAATCGGTTCTCCCCCAAGGCCATGGCCACCTTCGCAGCCCCGATGTTGCTCGATCGTTGAATGACCTGGGCAAAGGTCATCCAGCCCGACTTCTCATGGTCGTGGATGATCGTGTTCGCGACCGTCATCCGCCCGTTTTCGCCGAACACCAAGGACCCAGGCGTCATGACTTTTTCTTCGAGCGCGGCGGCGCCGACGATCACTTTCAGCGTCGAGCCCGGCTCATAGGCGTCCGTCAGCGCCTTGTTGCGCCACCGATCGGGAGACAGCGCCGCAACGGCGTTCGGATCGAAGCGAGGACTGACGGCGAGGGCCAGCACCGCTCCGGTCCGCGGCTCCATGGCGACGAGGATGCCCGACTTCGCGTGCGTGGCGTTGACGGTCGCTTCCAACTCCTTCTCCGCCACATACTGAATGACCTCATCGATCGTTAGCGTGAGACTGTGCCCGGAGGCCGGCGCCTGTTCCCTCAAATCCTTCGGGAACACGGTGCGCCCCAGCGCATCGCGCTGCAGCACGACAATCCGCTTTTCCCCGTGCAGATAGGTTTCATACCGATGCTCCAGTCCCTCCAATCCTTGCCCGTCCATTCCGGCGAACCCCAGCACGTGAGAGAGCAGCGGGCCCTTGGGATAAAAGCGGCGCCCCTCCATGACGATACCGATTCCGTCAAGGGGCATCTGCTCCAATCTCCGCCCCTGATCCGGATCCAGCTTGCGCGCCAACCAGACGAAGCTGCGGTCCTGCTTGAGCTTCCGTTCGATCTCGGCGGCCCGGACGTGCAGGACGGGGGATAGGTAGCGGGCCACCCCGCTCGGGTTATCAAGCAAAGCCGGCACTCCGAACACCGACGGCACCTCGACGTTGATGGCGAGCACCTTTCCGTGTCGGTCGTAAATGGTGCCCCGCGGTCCTTCCAGCGTGACTGTCTTGCTGTGCTGCCGATCCGCTTTCACGGTCAGTTCGGCCGCCTGCAACACTTGCAAGTTGAACAACCGGATCAGGACGACGGCAAATCCGGCCATGAATACCAGCGCGACGGCGAACCGCCGCCCCCGATAAGCGGGACCCGTCACCTACCGCACCTTCCTGAGCGCGTCGCTCTTAGCCAGTCGGATTTCGAACTCCGCCGGCACGGCGGGCGATGGCGCCTCAGGTTCCAGCCGGATCAGCACAACCTGATCCTGCCGAGGCGGAGCCATTCCTAATTTTTCCGTCGCCACCTTCGCGATTCGTGCCGGCGACGTGAGCGACGAGACTCTGACCTGCAATTCATCCCGCTCCCGTTCGAGACGGACTTTGTCCGATTTCAGCCGCTCGATGCGATAACCGAGCCTCACGATGTCGACTCGCTCCCACACAAACGCGAGCAGGAGCGACATGGCCGCCAGGAGTGTCAACGTCTTCATCGGCGCATCTCCTTATGGCAGACGCTCGGCCACGCGCAGCTTGGCGCTGCGGGACCGAGGGTTCCGGCTTCTTTCCTCCTCGGTCGCCGTCCTCGGCTTTTTGGTCAGAACGGTCAACCGGGCATCCGGTCTCCGCGATAACGCCCGGAACGTCTCTTTCACAATGCGATCCTCCAGAGAGTGGAACGAAATCACACACAGCCGTCCCTTGGGAGCCAGCACGTCGGCAGCGGCACGGATCGCAGGACCGAGCACAGCCAACTCCTGATTCACGGCGATCCGCAGCGCTTGAAACGTGCGCGTCGCGCAATGAATGCGCCCATGAGCGTAGGAAGCCGGCACGGCTTGCTTGATCACGCTGACCAGGTCGGACGTGGTGCGAAGCGGTCTTCTTTCGCGGGCCCGCACGACGGCTCTCGCGATCCGCCGCGCAAAGCGCTCTTCACCGTAACGATAAATCACATCCGCCAGGTCGCGCTCGGACAGGCGGTTGACAAGTTCTTCCGCGGTCGTGCCGCCTGCTCGATCCATGCGCATGTCCAGGGGGCCATCCGCCAAGAAGCTGAATCCTCGTTCGGGCCGGTCGAGCTGAACCGAGGAAACCCCGAGATCGAACACCACTCCGTCCACCTTCTCTATGGCCAGCGAATGCAGACAATGCTTCAGGTCGCTGAAGTTCGTTTTCATGAGGTGTATCCTGGCCTCGAATGGCCGGAGCCGCTGCCGGGCGGCCGCAATGGCGTCGTCATCGCGATCCATTCCAATCACCATACCGTCCGGTCCGCTACGTTCAAGGATCGCAGCCGCGAACCCGCCTTGCCCAACTGTGCAGTCGAGATATCGCCCATTGGGACGGCATGCCAGATAGGCCAACACCTCTTGGAGCATGACCGGAACATGGCCATAATCTTCGCAACTTATGATTTTTCCACTCTCATCCACTTTTTCCCACTTTCCGGGTGGAGTATACACGCCTGAAAAGACTTGTCAACAGAAATTTCATTGGTTTGGAAACATCTTTGAGAGTCTGCCTCTTCACGAACCAACACTTGTCAGTATCCGAAGTTTTCAATTCAGGGCTCTTTCCTGCTTCCCATCCATAAATAAAATACTCATCCTTGCCCACCTCCGCATTGGCCAGAAATCCAGCCTCGCCAGACTCGCCGGCCACCGGTTTAGACGTCAGATTCTTGCGCCTGGCATGAGGATGAGCCGCGACGAAAGTACATGGAGAAGTTGGAACGATCCGGATCGTTGGAGAGGAGAAAAGGTCCATGACCGCGACCCCGCTGTTCAGGGACATCGCGAAAAGAGAGTGTGTCTTCAGGGATAGAGCTTATACAACATACGGGGAAAAGGAATCGTCTCGCGCACGTGGTCGAGACCGCAAATCCAGGCGACCGCGCGCTCAATCCCCATACCGAACCCGGCATGAGGCACGGAGCCGAAACGCCGCAGGTCGAGATACCACTGGAAGACCCTTTCGGGCAGCTTATGTTCACGAATACGCGCCAGGAGCTTGTCATATTCGTGGATGCGCTGCCCGCCGCCGATGATCTCGCCGTACCCTTCCGGCGCCAACACGTCCATACAAAGCGCCAGCTCGGGCCTCGCAGGATCGTTCTGCATATAGAAGGCCTTCAGCGCGGTGGGATAACGGTGCACGACGACCGGACGATCGAACTCGTTCGATAACAGGGTTTCCTCGTCGCCACCGAAATCGTCTCCGTATTGAATCGGATTCCCCTTTGCTCGGAGCAATGAGACAGCTTCCTCATAGGAGATACGGGGGAAGGGACGCGTCACCCGCTCGAGTTTGCCGATGTCACGCCCCAGTGTCGCGAGTTCCGCGCGGCGAGTGGAGAGCACCCGCTCCACAATATGCGTTAGGAACTCTTCAGCCAGATCCATCATGTCCGGCAACTCGGCGAAGGCGACTTCCGGCTCGACCATCCAAAACTCCATCAAATGCCGCCGCGTCTTCGATTTTTCCGCCCGAAACGTCGGTCCAAAGCAATAGACTTTGCCAAACGCGGCCGCGGTCGCCTCGCTGTAAAGCTGCCCGCTCTGGGTGAGATAGGCGGTCTCGTCGAAATATTGAGTCTGAAACAGCGTCGTGGTCCCTTCGCAGGCGTTCGGAGTAAAGATCGGCGCGTCAACCAGAAGAAAGCCCCGCTCATCAAAAAAGTTGCGGCAGGCGCGCACGATTTCATGCCGAATCCTAAGAACGGCGTGTTGGCGGCTGGACCGAAGCCACAGATGACGGTGTTCCATCAGAAAGCCGACGCCGTGTTCTTTGGGTTGAATCGGAAACGGTTCGGCGATCTGGATCGGCTCGATGCGCGAGACGTCCAGTTCGTACCCGCCGGGCGCCCGTGGGTCTTGCCGTAGCTGGCCGGTCACAATCAGCGAAGACTCTTGAGTGAGTTGGGCGGAGATGCCGAACTGCTCCTCCCCTACAGTCCCTTTGCTGACGACAGCCTGCAGGTCTCCGGTCCCGTCCCGAATGATCAGAAAGTGCAGCTTGCCACTCTCGCGGCGATGCCTCAGCCACCCGCGAATGGTGACTTCCTGACCGGCATAGCGAGCCGCATCTTCAATGTAGACCACCGCCATCTCGCCTCGTGAGCCCTTGATTTTCCAGGACCTTTGCGGCGCTCGCAGCCTATCTGATTCGTACAAAGCATTTCAAGGGCGGCGGAAATCGAGGTTTCGTTGACTTTTCTCAAAAGCGGGCGCCACAATGCCCGTCGAACAACGCTGTACACTGATCGAGCGCAGGCAATCTCTCAGTCTGTGTTCTGTCTTTCAAGGGGGCGGTCGTGTTTCTCCTGTGGGCCTTTCTCATCGTGAGCGTACTCGCCCTGGACAGCGCTGTTGCCGCTCCGCCCATTGACTATTGCTCAGAACGCACACCGGACCAGCAGCTCGGCGCTGCGTTGCATCCGGAGCGAAAGTCGGGCCCCACTCCTGAGCCCGGCTGTATCCCTCTGGTGGAAAAGAGGGAGAAAAAGCGGACGCGGGAAGATTCAGGAACAGATGCCGAAAAGCCCCGGCGCGAACTCAAGATCGAAAATCTTGAAAGCGAGGTCACAGCGTTTCTTGAGAACTATCGAAGGTTTCTGGATTGCTGCAAAACGGACCCGGCGGAGCTCGAGACGATCGAAGATCTCGGCGACGAAGTAGCGGATCTGTTGGCGATGGCGCAATCCAAACTTTTCAGCGAACAGCTCAAGCTCCGAGGGTTCACCGTCCGCGATTTGATTGCTCCCGTCGCCAAGGCCAGAGCCGACCTCCAGAAACTTAGGCACCGACTGGAACGAATCGGCGAGCTTCGCGATCAGCGCAGCACGCTCGATTTTGAAGGGGCCGGGAAAGTCGATCTGGAGATTCGATCCCTTGAGGAGTCGATCCAGCAGGAGTTTCGCCCGGTCCAACTCCCTTCCGGCCCGAAGACCGGCCTAACGATCGGCTCCACACCCGCAACCGGGACAGAAATTGGAAAGACCCCGAAGACCGGAACAAGCATCGGATCGGCAGGGCTGAATGTGAACGAAGGAGGCCTCGGGCTTACGCCCAAGACCGGCCGAGAAATCGGGGCAACAGGCCCCACGGGATTCGAAATCGGCAATGCGCCTCGCGCAGGGCCGGCGGTCGGTGAATCGACGCTCAATATCGAGCCGGCCGCCGTAGGTTCCACGCTTCCCCGCTCGATGGTCGGCTCCGATCTGCCGGACTCGACCGTGGACTCGAGTCTTGGTTCGTCGACGATCAGCTCCGATCTGCCGGACTCCACGATCAATTCGACACTCGGCGGGTCGTCCGTCGGTTCGTCGCTCCAAAACCGCAGCACGCGCCCCGAGCCATAACAACCCCGGCCGGCAATTATTCAGCGGCCTTCACCGGCGGCATCGGCTCCCACGTCTCGCCGCCGTCGCGGCTGCGATACAGACCGCTTCCGTTGGTTCCCACGAAAAAGGTCTTCGGATCGATCGGACTTTGGGCGATCGAGCGGACGTTCAGCGTCGCCAAACCGGTGTTGAGCGCTTTCCACGTTGCTCCGCGATCCTCACTCCGAAATACCCCTTCGCGACCGATCACATACAGCACGCCGGCGCGGGATCGGTCGAGCAGCATGGAAATAATCATCTGGTCCGGCAGTGACTCCCCGATACGAGTCCAGGACTGTGCTGCATCGTTCGACTTATACAGCCCGCTCAACGTAGCGGCGTACACCGTATCGGGTTCGTAGGAATCCACATGGATCGCCGTCACATTCAACGCGCGGGAGGTTTTCACCATCTCTGGCGGCACCAGGCCATTGTTGACTTTTTCCCAATGCGCGGCCCGATCGACGGATTTATACACGCCGCCGCTCGTTCCCGCATACATGATCGACGGGTGGGCCGGATCGAGGCAGAGGCTGACGACCATCAACACCTCCTTCATCCCGTTCATCCGCTTCTCCCAGGTTTCCCCGCCGTTTTTTGACTCGAACACGCCCATCGTGGTGGCCGCAAAGAGATGGGTGTTATCGGACGGGTCGAACACGAACTGATTCACCACGGACGTGATCGTCGCATCGTCCAACCCCGCCCGCTGGGATACCCACCGCTGTCCTCCGTCGTAGCTCTTGTACACCGCGTCGCCTTTGGTCCCGGCGTAGACCGTCGCGGGATAGGCCGGGTCAACGGCCATTGCGATCACGCGGGAATGACTCATGCCTTTCGAGATGTTTCGCCAGGTCTGTCCGCCGTCCCGGGTCTTATAGATATAGTCGTTCGTCGCGACGTACATGATGTCGGGATTCGTCGGATGGAGCTGAATGACGACGATGGGATCGCTCCGGCTGCAGCTGGCTAGCGCGACGGCGGAGGAGCACAAGATCGCGAGGATACTCTTGAGCAGAGAATCGCAAGTGGAAGCCGCCGGTGCTGGGAAAGGCGAGAAAGAATACACGCTCGAACCCGAGGCGTACGTCGCCGTCTCACGTCGAAGGGAAGCAAACGACTGAGAACACGGTTGGGATCTGTTCCGCCATGCCGGCTCAACGGTAATTCACAAACTGGAGATCGATGCCGAAATCTTTCCGCTTGAGCAACGCGATTGTCGCCTGCAATTCGTCTTTGCTCTTGCTCAGGACCCGAACTTGATCGCCTTGAACCTGCGCCTGGACCTTGAGCTTGGCGTCACGAATCTCTTTGGAGATTTCCTTGGCTTTTTCCGAGGGAATCCCGCTCTGGATCGTAATCACCTGCCGCACGGTTCCGCCGAGCGCCTCCTCGACGTTCCCATAGTTCAACGCCTTCAGCGAGACGTTGCGCTTGACGCATTTGGTTTTCAGGATGTCCAGAACGGCCTTGAGCTTATACTCATCGTCCGACACCACGGTCAGCTTCTTGTCTTTCTCCTCCAGCGTCAATTCGGTCTTGGAGTGCTTGAAGTCGAACCGCTGCCGAATCTCCTTTAGAGTTTGCTCCACCACGTTCTTCATTTCCTGCATATCGACCTGCGACACAACATCGAATGAAAACTGATCGGCCACCGGAAAGCCTCCTCCGCTTTAACCCGCATTATTCATAAGCACTTCTGCTGCAATCGCCGATCCGCTGCTGCAACAAGCCTGGCGCGGTTTTGGGGCGGCCAGGCGGGCGGGCTCGCCGTTCAGTCCCTCCACGTACTGTTTCAAGTACGCGTCGGTCCTTCGCGGCTCCACGCGCCCGTCTCGCGACGCAGCTCAGCGATTTCGTGACGAACCGTCATGAATAATGCGGGTTAACAACATCCGCTGATGGGAAACTGCGCCCCGCTACATGCTGTCGGGTGCGCCCGCGCGGCCGACCCGCCCCCCATCACGATCACCTCGGTGTTGGTGAATGGTCGTTTGAGAACCAGATACCCGTACCACTGCGTTGCGCTATCCACCAACACGATCATCGCCAACAGCGCCACGGCTGCGACCAGCGCGGCATCGAGATACAACGCGAACGCCTGTCCCGCCGCGCTCACTGCGGCCGCTTTCCCCAAAAACAAGCCGAACATTTCATAACAGCCGGTCAGCGTGATGGCGCCGACAAAGACCATCGGCATCGAGGTCACCCATAGGAAGCGCCATTTCCGCATCTTGATCAACACCGTCGTTCCGATACACAGCGCCAAGGTCCCCAGCAACTGGTTCGCCGCACCGAACATCGGCCAGATCGTCGAGATGCTGCCGGTGCCGATGAGATAGCCCCAGGCCGCCACGACTGCAGCGCTGCTGGCGATCACCCCGGGCCACCAGCCGATGTGCCGTAACGGCGCATAAAAGCGTCCGCCCAACTCTTGGATCAGATACCGCGCCACCCGCGTGCCGGTGTCGATGGTCGTCAGGATGAACAGAGCTTCAAACACCAACGCGAACTGATACCAATACGCCATCAAGCCGGCCATGCCGGGCAAGGCCGCGAAGATGGACGCCATGCCGACCGCCAAGGACACGGCCCCGCCGGGCCGTCCGGCGACCTCGACTTCGACCATCTGCGAAAGTTCCTCAATGCGCGCGACGGGAAATCCCATCGTGGCCAGCGCATCCGCGGACAGCATCGTGTTGATCGCCAGGTAGTCGCCGGGGATCAGCACCGACGCCGCGATCAACGCCATCACGCCGACGAAACTCTCGAGCAACATCGCGCCGTAGCCTACCGGAGCATGCGACTCCCGTTCGATCATCTTCGGCGTTGTGCCCGATGAGACCAACGAATGGAAGCCGGAGATCGCCCCGCAGGCGATCGTGATAAAGAGGAACGGAAACAACGCACCAGGAATGATCGGCCCGCCGCCGTGGGCGAACGCCGTGACGCGCGGCATCTCGACGGTCGGCGCCATCACCATCACGCCTAGACCGAGCAACGCGACGACGCCCAGCTTCATAAACGTCGACAGATAGCCCCGAGGCACGAGCAACATCCATCCGGGCAGAACCGAGGCGAGAAACCCGTAGCCGGCCAACAACCATACCAGCGCGGACCGTTCATATTCGAACCAGTGCGCGACGGGCGACTGCGCCACAACCCGCCCGACGATCACCGATACGATCAACAGCACCACGCCCAGCGCCGACACCTCGCCCACCCGACCGGGTCGGAATTTCTGGAGATAATAGCCCATGAGGAAGCCGATCGGGATCGTCGTCGCGATGGTGAAAGTCCCCCACGCGTTGCGATACAGGGCGTTCACGACTGCGAATCCGAGACCCGCCAACGCCACAACGACGATAAACAGCACGGCCACCGCCGTCGCGGTGCCGGTGACAGCCCCCAGCTCGTCGCGCGCGATCTCCGGGAGCGAGCGGCCGTTCCGCCGCATGGAGGCGACCAGAATGATGAAGTCCTGTACTGCGCCGGCCAGCACGGCGCCGATCACCAGCCAGAGAAATCCGGGCAGAAAACCGAACTGCGCCGCGAGCACCGGTCCCAGCAGAGGTCCCGCACCGGCGATCGCCGCAAAGTGATGGCCGAACAGGATGTACTTGTTGGTGGGATGAAAGTTGACGCCGTCGTTCAATCGATGCGCCGGCGTGATGCGCAAATCATTCAGTTCGACGACCCGGCGCGCCAGCCAGCGGCCATAAAACCGAAACGCCAGCACGTAGAAGCAGGAGGCCGCGACAACCAGCCAGAGCCCGTTCACCTTTTCGGCGGGGTTGACGATACCGGCGACGAAGCCGAACGCGACGGCGCATATCGCCGCCGTCAAAGCCCAGATCAGCGCCCTCAGAGCCTTCATGGGACGTATCCTAGCAAGGCGTCGAACACCTGTAAACGGGGACAGGAGCCACAAGGAAGGAGGGAGTGATGGCGGCGCAACGAAGCGGAGTCGAATCAGCGGCACCCACGCCCGCACATCCGGCGTGCGGAGTTATGACCGGATCGGTGCCGGTTCCTTCCGGTATCCTAACGCAGCGAGACACAACAACCCGATCGCAATCCACACCAACTCCCGAAATCGCCGCAACAGGGCGAAGGTCATACCGGTCACCTCGTTGTATCCGAAGGCGGTGAGGAGCAGCAGGTTGCCGCCGTCCTGGACGCCTAAACTGCCGGGGATGAAGAACGTTCCGCCTTTGATGAAGACGGACAGGGCGCTGATGGAGACAGCGGAGAGAAGCTCCGCTGGCCCGCCCAGATAATAAATCATGACGTACACCTCCAACGCCTCGGCGAGCCACCCCAGGAAGAACGCGCCCATCGAGGAGTAGAACCCGCGCCGGTTGTGCGCATAAAATTCGAGAATCGTCCTGTCCAGGGATCGCAGCTTGTCCTCACGCGCTTCAAGATAGGCGATGCTGACGCCGACCTTCCGCAGCATCGTCAGCAGCCACGTAAAGATGCCCCGTCGCTGGACCACGAGAAACGCGGCCGCTCCGAACGCGAGCAGGCCGACGCTCACGAAGGCCGCCAGGACGGTCTGCCCGGACGAACTCGATCCCTCAAGCAGCCAGAACGCGAGCGCCACGCCGAGGAGAATGAACAGCACCTGCGCGATCGTCATCGTGGTCTTGGCGATTACGACCGACGCGAGCCCTTCCACCATCGAGACCCGATGCCGCTTGAGAAGATAGGCCTTGAGCGGCTCGCCGCCGACGTAGGCCGTCGGGGTGGTCATGTTCACGACCTCGCCGGCCGTCCGGATCGCCAGCAACCGCCAGAACGGGACCGCCCCGGCACCGCGGCTCAGCGTCAGACGCCAACCGTACGCCTCCAGCACATACATCGCCGCGGAAGGAAGGAGCATGACGATCAAGACGCCGGGGCCGAGGTGCGTCACCGCGTCGTAGATTCGACCGGGCCCGATATGCCACACGAGCGCAACGAGCGTGAGGAAACCGAGGAGCAGGAGGAAGAGTTTAACCACGCGAGCCCAGCGAAGGGCGGATGACCCACGCCATGATCATCCAGAACACCGTCGAACCGACCGCCGCCAGCCACAAGAACCAGTCAAGCTTGCCGATCAGCGCGAAAAGCAGCACGACCACCGAGAAATCGCGGCTGGCCACGTTCTTGAGCATGAAGTCCGACCAGGCCGCTTGGACGGGATTGTTCCAACCCCGCGTCGAACGGATCTTCTGCGCGCGGCTCACGAGCCAAAACGAGCAGGCGTTCCCCAGCACCGCGGTGGCGCCCAAGACCAAGGGGATCCACGCGCCGTCGTTCCCGCCGTATTGGGTATACGCACCCCAGGCGACGCCGGCGAAAATCGCCATGTGGACAACGTTATCGGCCGCGATGTCCAGCCAGGCGCCGAACGGCGACTCGGCGAAGGTCAGCCGAGCCACCTCGCCGTCGCAGCAATCGATGACCGCCGCCAGTTGGAAGAGCAGCGCGCCGATCACGCCGGATGCGTAGCCGCCGATGGCGAAACACGTCGCCGCCGCCAGCCCGATGACCGTGGAGACGATCGTGATGGCGTTGGGGGAGAGCCGCAGCGCCAGAAACAGTTTGGTGAAGAGCTTCGAGACCTTACGGTTGAAGTAGCGATCAACGAAGCCCTCGAATTCGCCCGTCAAAGACCTGAAGAGGGTCTGTTCGGCCGCTTTCAGGCCGGACGCATCTCGCACATCCTGATACCATTGCCCACGGCCCGCGTGAGCGGGCATGATTCTGACCCGGCCGTCGAGGGCGGCCTGCTCCAGAATACGCCGGATCGGATGGGACGTGGACGGCGTTGAGACGGCCGCCTGACTCGAGCGGGAACTCGGCGACAGACACGGCTGGAGCGCGGTGCCGAGCAGGCCGACCGGCAACACCAGGAGATCGGCTGCGACGCCACCTTCGGTCGGTTCAGCGGGAGGAGCCAGCGCGACCAAGCGATCCGCTTCATATCGGACGGGAGGATTGCCGGGGCTCCCCCCTCGCCGCGAGCCTCCGACGTCGAGAACGACCAGCGTGACTTCCCCGTCCTGCAGCCTCTCACGCAGCCGTTCGATCAATCCTTTGGAAAAGACCGCCTGCGTGCTCGCAATCAGGCAAAACCCTTTGACGTCTTCGGCCAGCGCCTCCCAAGTTCGAGGATCGTCCGGCGGAAACTCGCGCACCGGCCGCCATCGCATCGAAACGGTCACCGCCGGGCCTTGACGCAACGATCGCCTGAGGGCTTCCTCCTCACAGCCGGCCAAGACGATCACTTGATTGATCCCCGCACGCTCAAGCGTCAAGACCGCGCGCTGAAACAACGTGAGTCCTCCGACCTTGGTCAGCGGACCGATATTTTCGGCCAGGCTCCGCCCTCCATCGGCGAACAGGCCCGCCGTGGTCATCAGAATCGCCGTGGTCAGCCCCTGTACGTCCGTTCGCTTCTGAACCGCGCTCTCGTTCATGCGTTCCACAACGTGATCCGTCAACCGTGCTAAGAGAGAGCACGCCCTCGCTTGACGATGAACGGTTGACGAACGATGACGCCGCCTTGCCTTTCCTATTCTAACTTGGGCAGAATCTCGCGTTCCGCGCGCGCGACATCTTCGGGGAAATCGATCTCGATCCACGGCAGGCCGCCGATTTTCTCATGCCCCACCCGCACGTCCTGAAAGAATTCCAGCAGGCCGTCTTCGTACTCCATATCCCACAGGCCGCGGTCCACATAACCCTTGAGCGAGTTCACCAAGTGTTGCGTGTCGCCGTGTCGGACTTTCAGGAACCCTACGCCTTCCCCGGCCACATCGTACTGCGACGGCATCTTCTTAGTCAGCGCGATCACCCGCCCGCCGCGCACCACGACCATGCATTCCTCTCCCTGCTGCTTGACCGTCTCATCCATCAGCAACGCGTTGGGCCACGGCGAGTGGACCAGCCGGCGGAGAATCTCCCGATGAAACAGCACGTCCGCATCCATGATGAGCGCGTCGTCGTCCAGTTCCGTCCGGGCCAGCCACAGGGACGAGATGCTGCCGCGGTGATACTGCTCGTTGACGAGGTAGGTAACGGCCACGCCGCAACAGGTCGATCCCGCCGCGGCCCGGATCATCTCCTGCTTATACCCGACGACGACCGTCGCTCGCCTGATCCCCAAGCCCGCCAACGCGTCCAGGTACCGAAGCAGAAGCGAGCGCCCGCCGAATTCGATGAGGCACTTCGGACGATGCTGCGTCATGGTCCAGAGCCGCTTGCCGACTCCGGCCGCGAGGATGACGGCTTTCATGTGCGGACGGCCGCGCTCTCCAGAACCCGCTCGAAGGCTTGGAGAAACCCTTCGATCTGCTGAGGCGTCAGGGCGCCCATGTTCGCGACGCGGAAAATCTTGCCTTCCAGCTGCCCCTGGCCAGCGTAGATCACGTAACCTCGCTCTTTCAGCCGATCATGCAGAGCCTGATAGCCCAAGCCAGCGGGGAGATAGTAGGACGTGATCGTGTTGGATTGCAGCTCCGGCGCGAGAACCGGCTTGATCCCCAGGGCGCTCATCCGCCGGCGGATGAGCGCCGCGGCGTTTCCGTAACGCTGAATCCGGTTCGCGACCCCTTCTTCCAGCAGTTCGTTCAACGCCTCGTCGAAGGCGTAGTACAACTGGACCGCCGGCGTGAAGGGAATGGCTTCTTGACCGTCTTCGTCGAAATAATGGGTGAGGTGCAGGTACCACGATCGTTTGGGATAGCTCTTCATCCGCTCCATGAACCCCCGGCGGACCAAGACGAACGACACCCCAGGGAACCCCTGGATGCATTTTCCCGCCGTCCCCGCCACCATATAGATATGCGACCCGACGATATCCAGCGGCTCACCCGCCAGGCCGCTCACGGAATCCAGAATGAAGACACGATTCTGGCTGTCCACCACATCCGCGATCTCTTTGACCGGGTTGACTAAGCCGGTCGTCGTTTCGTGGTGCACCATGGCGACCGCGTGCACCTCTGGATGCTGCCGGAGCGCCAGCCGGAGCTTTTCCGGATCGGGCCGCGTCCCCCACTCCAGCTTAAACTCGGAGACCCCGAGGCGGTGGAGCCCCACCATATTGGAAATCCGCTCCCCGTAGACCCCGTTGTTGATGACCAGGACCCGCTTCCCGTGGGGAATCGAGGAGAGGACCGCAGACTCGACCGCAGCCGTACCCGATCCCGTCAAGACGATCGCCGCATATTCGGACTCGGCCCCCGGCACGAACGCCTTCAGGAGTTTCTGACGGATGCCGCGCAGCAAGTCCATGAACTCGGGTTCGCGATGGCAGATATCCGAACGGTGCAGCGCCTGCCGCACCCGTTCGGACACGTTGACGGGACCGGGATTCAGCAAAATCATCAACGCCTCGGGCACCGCCTTGCTTAGGCAATCGCCTTCATAAACCGCTTGGTGATCTCAGACGGCTCCAGCATGACCCGGCCCGCGTCCTCCGCCAACTCGTTGACCTTTACGAGCAGAAAACTCGGGCCGTCTTTCGCCAGCATGTCCTTGAACTCATACACGAGATCTTCACGCTCGCGTACCCGTTCGACGTTCACATACCCGGCGGCCTTTGCTACCAGGTCCAGCCGCACGACGTTCGAGATCGTCGGCTGGTTGCCCGTGCTGCCGTACACTTCGTTGTCGAAGACGACATGGATAAAGTTCTTGGGTCGCAACGCGGCGACCGTCGCCAACGTGCCCATGCCCATCAGGACATTCCCGTCGCCGTCGAAAATCACGACCTTTTTGTTCGGTTTCGCCAGAGCCACGCCCAATCCGATGGCCGGCGCCACCCCCATCGATCCAATCATGTAGAAATGAGTCGGACGATCAGCGATCTTGAACGCCTCGCGTGACGGAAATCCGTTGCAAATAATCACCGGCTGGTCGGTGAGCAGCTCCAACACCGCCGCGATCGCCTGGGCCCGGCTGATCAACGTCCCCTGTTCAGGCCTCATGCTTTGTCTCTCGTCGTTCCTGAAGCGTCGCGCGTGAGACGCGAGCAACCGCCTTGCTTCATCGAGTATTGAGCATCGTGCATTGAGTCTTCCTGGGAAACACGAGATACGCCTCACGAAACCCCGCTTCACGCGACGTTACGGCTGCAACCCTTTCACCACTCCCTTCTTGATCAGCAGGGCCGCCGGGATACGCCGTTCCATGAAGGTCTCCGCCACCCACTTCAGATCATCCATGACCGTCTGTTCCGACAGCGTCCGATGCGGAATCTGCACCGTGTCCAGCAGTTGCGTCATGGTCTGCCCCATGACCAAGTGTTCCGGCGCGTCTTTTCCTTGGAAGCCCCGCCACGAGACGATCAAAAGACAGGGTTGACGGTAGATCAGATTGAGCGAAATCAGGGTGTTCAGCGAAGTGCCCAGCCCGGAGTTCTGCATCAACACGGCCGGAATTCTGCCCGCCATGTAGGCGCCGGCCGCCATCGCGACGGCCTCGTCTTCCCGGACGGCCGGCACATAGACGCGCCGCTCCATGAGTTCGGCGATGATCCCGCCCAGGATGGAATCCGGCACACCGGTGAAGAAATCGACCCCTATATCCTGAAGCGCCTGAACGAACGCATCGCTTTCAATCACGTCCGCGCCACCGGGGTACAAACCGCATCGTCAACCCGCTCCCAAAGCGGGTCGCATTATAGCCAAGCACCGGAGCATTCTCAACCAAGCAAGCGCAGTTGCGTTGCCGTCAGGACCGTGCTAGCGTTGCTGCTGCAACGCAGGAGCGTGGCGGCATGTTCCTGGTCAGACAAGTTCGCGCCAGCGTCGCACTGACCTGCAGTCTGATCGCCGTCGGGTGGCTTTTCCCGCAGTTCGGCCTTCTGCCGGCCTACGCCGTCGTCACGATGGTGAACGACCCCAAAGGCTTTCATGACATTCCCTGGGGCCTCCCGCTGGCAAATCTTCCGAACCTCAAGTTGACCCACTCCGGCACGCTGATTCAGGATTACGAACTGAAGGACGGCCCGCCTACGCTGGGCGACACGCCGGTCGACAGTATGCGATTCTCCACCGTCGAGGGGAAGTTCGCGCGGGTCATGATCCGCTACCGCGGGCAGAAAACACATGAGCAAGTGCTGACCTATCTGCAAAACCGCTTCGGCCGACTCGAGCGCATTCCGGGTCAGATGGTGCGCGGCTTGACCCAGCAATACACCTGGCGGGGCACAGATACGGAGATCAATCTGACGTATGAGGCGAACGGCGAGCGCGGCTTCGTGTTTTTCGAGAGCCGCACGCTTGCGCCCCGGTTCAACGAAGGGATGTCGGAGACCGGGGAATGAACCGCCTGACCGCGGAACCGACGCCCGGCTTCTGAGGCCTGTTCCGAAGCGCGGGAAGCCCAACGACAGGGGGCAGACATGGACGCTTCATTGACACGTCGCCTCGTCAAGCACCCGTTTACACCCTGCGGCCAAGCCCGGCCTTCATACACGGCCGGCTTACGGATCCGGCTCTTCTTCGCCGGATTTCTCCTCCTCACCGCATCGCCCGCTGGCGCCGTGCCCATGACCAACGACCCCAAAGGGTTCGAGGGCATCCCGTGGGGGGCCGTCTTTTCGGAGTCCGCCAACTTTGTGGTGGCCGAAGAAGCGGGGCGCATCAAGGGCTATGAGCTCAAAGGCGGCCCCCCGCCTTTAGGCCCCGCCGCCGTCGATTCCATGCGATTCATGACCGTCGACGGGAAATTCGCACGAGTCATCGTCAAGTATCACGGAAACGACACCCACCAGAAAGTCGTCGGGTATCTTCAGGCGAAGTTCGGCCCTCTGGATGCGACGTCGGGACAAATCGCCGGCGGTGCGTTTCAAGAATATGCGTGGCAAGGCGACGAAAGTCAGATCAGCCTGACTTACAATAAACGACGAGACCTTGGGGTCATCTTCTTTGAAAGCCGTGCCCTGGCTCCCTCTTTCGCCGAAGGGATGATGCCGATCCCTGATCTCGGCGGCGCGACGTATTGATCGATTCGTGTCCACACACGCGAGGTAGGGTTATGAACATGTTCCCGATTCCGCCACCTTGGCCCCGCGCACGCACCACCCTCCACCAGACCCCACGTGCGCGGACACCTGGGCCTCTGTTCCTTTTCCTTGTCGGACTTGCGTCATTTCTTCTTGAATCACCTGCCGGCGCCGTGCCCATGACCAACGACCCCAAAGGGTTCGAGGGCATCCCGTGGGGCGCGACGTTCTCGGAGACGGCCACGTTCGTGAAAGTCGAAGAAAGCGGGCGATTCCAGATGTACGAATTGAAATCGGGGGCGCCGCCGCTCGGCGGGACCCCGGTGGACTCGATGCGGTTTACGACCGTCGACGGAAAATTCGCCCGCGTCACCATCCGCTACCATGGCCAGGCCGAGCACGACCGAATCATGGCGTACCTCGAATCCCAGTACGGTCCCCTGGATCGGACACCCGGTCAGATCGCGGCCGGAGCCGTGCAGCTCTACTCCTGGAGCGGACCGACGACCGAGGTCACGCTCCGCTACCGGAGGCGGGAGAATCAAGGCATTATTTTCTTCGAGAGCCAGTCGCTGCGTTCATCCTTCACCGAAGGCGCTTCGGCCACCGCGCAGTGAGAGGAGCGCGCCGCAGCGCCGGCCGGGCGAAACTTTTCATTGACAAGCGGCGAGCGTTTTCGCAAGATGCGGCCCCATGCACAACGCGACGAAGCTCCGCCGCCTCTTGCAACGTCCGGGTATCGTCAGAGCCGTCGGCGCCCACGACGCCCTCAGCGCGAAGCTGATCGAACAGGCGGGCTTCGACGCCATCTGGGCCAGCGGCTTCGCCATCTCCGCTTCCCTCAAGTGTCTCCCCGACGCGAGCTTCATCACATCGACCGAGCAGCTTGAGGTCGAGCGCAATATCGCCGAGGCCGTCACGATTCCGATCATCGCCGACTGCGACACGGGCTACGGGAACGCGCTGAACGTGATGCGGACCGTCACCGACCGTGAACGGGCCGGCGTGGCGGCCATCTGCATCGAGGACAACGTGTACCCGAAACGGTGCAGCTTCTACGCCGGCGTCCGCCGTGAACTGGTCCCGATCGAAGAGCACTGCGGCAAGATCAAGGCCGCCAAGGCCGCGCAGACGGTACCGGATTTCGTAGTGATCGCCAGGACCGAAGCGTTGATCGCCGGTTGGGGGCGGGAGGAAGCGCTGAAGCGGGCCGAGGCCTACGCGGAAGCGGGGGCCGACGCAGTCCTCATCCACTCGAAGTCGCCGACCTTCGACGAACTCAAAGCGGTTGCCAAAGCATGGTCAGGCCGCGTCCCGCTGGTCGTCGTGCCGACGATCTTCGATCAGGTGACCGCCGCCGAACTCGAAGACGCGGGGTTCAAGATCGTGATCTACGCCAACCAACTGGTGCGGGCCAGCATCAAAGCCATGCGGGACACGCTCGACCTCATCAAACGGGACACGAGACCCGGCTCCGTCAACGACCGGATCGTCACGCTCAAGGACGTGTACGACATCGTCGGCGTGCCGCAGATGGAAGAGGACGAGCGGCGCTTCCTGCCGGTCGGCGGCGAGAAAATCACTGCCATCATCGCGGCGGCCGGCTTTGAGAAACAGTTGCTGCCGCTGATCCAGGACAAGCCCAAGTGCCTGCTGGACATCAAGGGCAAGACCATTCTCGAACGGCAGGTCGCCGCGCTGAACGAGTGCAACATCAAAGACATCGCCCTGATCAGGGGATACAAGAAGGAAGCCATCGTCCTGCCCAACATCCGATATTACGACAACGATCGATACGAAGAGACCGGCGAACTCTATTCGCTCTTCTGCGCCGAGAACGAGATGAAGGGCCGGACGATCATTCTGTACGGCGACATCATTTTCGAAACAGCGGTGCTGGAGAAACTCCTCAAGAGCCCGGCGGACATCACGCTGGTGGTGGACTTGGCCTGGCATGACGAGAAGCAGCGGGGAGGGCCGCCGATCCACCTCAATCCGGACCTGGTCATGCTCCAGGACCCGCCGGGAAAAAGCTATCTGTTCCGCTACATCATGCCGGAGGAGCAGAATCGCGTGATCAAAATCGGCCAGCACCTGCCGCCGGACCAGGCGCATGCCGAGTTCATCGGGATGGCGATGTTTTCGGAGAACGGCATCAAAGCCTTCATCGAGTGCTACCGCCAGGCGATGGGCAAGTACCAGAAAAAGGGCTTCCACGAAGCCGGCAGCTTCCTCAAAGCTTCGTTCACCGACCTGATTCAGGAACTCATCGACACCGGCCACACGGTCAATTGCGTTCCCATCTTCAAGGGTTGGATGGAAGTGGATTCCTTCGAGGAGTACCAGAAAGCCTGGGCGAAGATCCGGCAGTAGCGCGCCTGTCCACTTTTTCCTTTTTATCCATTTCGTCTTGAAGCCAAGTCCGTTCCCAGAGCCTCTCGTGGGCCTTGATGCAAGCGTGTAGTCCGGTCTCCTCTCCCTCCCGCGTGTAGGAGAGGATCCTTTCGGGAAGCAGGGAAAGACATGTTCGCCGAAAGCACTCGTTTCGGATCGGGGCCAACGTTCCGCATAACCGGCTGCCAATGTAGCGCAGCGGAATTGCCAGTCCGAGTTGATGCGGTTGTTAGGCAACATGGTACGGTCCAGACACATAGGTAACACTTTAGTCCAGCGACATGGGTAACAGTTGTAACACACTCACGGGCACCGAAGGAGGTGCCCCATGCCCTGGAGTAAAACGTCGCCCATGGACCAACGTACCCAGTTCATTGCCGATTACCTGCGAGAGTCCCTGAACGTCACCGAGCTGTGCGACCTCTACGGCGTGTCGCGCAAGACCGGTTACAAGTGGATCGAGCGCTATCTGCGACACGGTCCCGCCGGACTCACGGAACACTCGCGACGACCGGCCCATTCCCCGAACGCGACGGCCGAGGAGATTGTTCAGGCCTTCCTCGAGGCGCGCCGCCGGCATCCGTCGTGGGGCGCGAAGAAGCTGCTGACCATTGTGCACAAGCGCCACCCGCGCTGGGACTTGCCCGGCCGTTCCACGGTCTGCGACATCCTAAGTCGCAACGGGTTGGTGCCGAAGAAACGAAACAAGCGGCGTATCGGCCACCCGGGCAAGCCCACCGGCCAGATCCTCGTCCCGAACGACACCTGGAGCGCCGACTTCAAGGGCCAGTTCAAGACCCATGACGGAATCTATTGTTACCCGTTGACCGTCACCGACAGCTACAGTCGTTACCTGCTGGGTTGTCAGGCGCTCTACTCCACGGCGGCACAAGGGGCGAAGCCGGTGTTCACCCGGCTTTTCCAGGAATACGGCCTGCCGAGACGTATCCGCACCGACAACGGCGTGCCGTTCGCCACCAACACGCTCGCGCGGCTTTCGAGCCTCTCGGCCTGGTGGGTGCGGCTCGGCGTCTTGCCGGAACTGATCGAACCCGGCAAACCGCAGCAGAACGGCCGCCACGAGCGCATGCACAAGACCTTGAAGGCCGAGGCCACGAAGCCGCCGGCCGGCAATCTTCCGGCCCAGCAACGGAAGTTCAATCGCTTCCGGGAGGAATTCAATCAGGAGCGGCCACACGAGGCGCTCGACCAGCGAACCCCGGCCTCCGTGTATCAACCATCACCGCGCGCGATGCCGGACAAACTCCCGTCGCTCGAATACCCGGACCGCTTCGAGGTGCGCTCTGTCTCCGCCAACGGCGGAATACGCTGGAACTCAGACTGGGTCAACGTCTCGATCGTGTGCGCCGGGGAATATGTCGGCCTGGAGGAGATCGACGATGGCATCTGGAACGTCTACTTCGGGCCACTCAAGCTCGGACGGTTGCACGAACGCCACATGCGCATCGAGGACGAATATGGCAGATTACAGCGTCACAAGGTGTAACCCATGTCCCCGGATTATTTTGTTACCGATGTCACCGACCGCTCACATCTGATAAGGCAAATCAGCCGATCCTCCATTGATCATCAGCTGATGCTGTTCTAGGAAGCCCCAAGCGATTAAGAGCATTCCAGCCCACTTTACAAAGTCCTGCCCCCTCAGAAGAGGGCTGCACCCGATCAAATCCTCCAGATGTTGAAGGTCCAGAGGAACGATCGAACGGCTCGCCATAGACGAGGGCGTTTTCGTTGAAGTCGACGAGACCCAAAACACTATCTTCCGAGTGTACGCCGCCACGACTGGGACCAACCCAAACGATCCGATCCCCGGCAAACACCCTCCACAGGTTTGGTGCGTCAATGGGTTCCCGCGGCTATTAAGTCTGCTGCGGGCTGGCCGTACGGCATAGCACGGTTGCCTCAGTAGGCCGACGGGAGGCAACTCTACTTGAAGATCCAACACTAGACCACTATTTCCTCCTGTTCAGCCGGTCGGGATAGACTGCGCATTTCGCAGTCTATCCGGCTAACAGCCCGCAGTCTGTTCAGCTCACGGCCCATCGTCAAAGCCGGTCTGCGGGGCTCTCCATTCCACGTCCGCCTCGATGACGCACATGGGTATAGATCATCGTCGTGCTGACATCCTTATGCCCAAGGAGCTCTTGAATCGTTCGAGTATCGTACCGGTCTTCCAATAGGTGCGTCACGAAGGAGTGGCGGGAGCACGTATGGCAAATTGTGTGGGTTCAACCCGGGGGCTGGGTCGGTCTGCGTCACACATCACGGAGGCGTGGGCACGGCGACGTAGTGGGCAGCGACAGTGCGCGCAGCGCAGGCCGACCCGGCCCCCTGTCAGACCAGCAGATGCCGCGAACCCCTCATGATCACGGTTTGCCCACACAGGATCCGGAGGAGCCTTATTTGGATACCGATTGAGCAGACCGACGGATACCCCGTACGCCTCGTTTCACCGCTTGTCCGTTATCGTCCCTTGTGTTAGCATGCCGGTGAGTAATCACTTACTCACCTAAGCTGCATGCGCCAATCATCGCGCACCATCAGAAACGGTCGCGCCTCGGCTCGCGAACGACAAGCCGACCTGATCGCCGCCGCGGCATCGCTCTTCGCCGCCAAGGGCTTTAAGGGGACGACCACCAAAGAGATCGCCAAGGCCGCCGGGGTGAGCGAAGCGCTGGTGTTCAAATACTTCCCGACCAAGCGTGCGCTCTATGCCGCCATCTTGGCCGAGAAGGCAAGCCTCTCCGAGTTGCTCGAGGCGGTGGATGAGGCGGCGCGGAAGTGCGACGACGCCAGGGTCTTTACGTTGATCGCCGGCTACCGCATCCGGCCCGGCACCGATCCGACCTTGATGCGCCTGCTGCTCTTCAGCGCGCTGGAGGGGCACGAACTGTCGGACATGTTTTTTAGCAAGCATCATCGCGTGTTTTACGACTATCTGGCGGGATACATCAGGCAGCGGATCAGGGACGGCGAGTTCCGCAACGTGGATCCGCTTCTGGCCGCGCGAGCGTTCATCGGCATGATTGTGTACCATCGTCTGCTGCACGAGATCTTTAATGTTCCCATGCAGCGTCCGCACGACGAGATCGTCTCCACCTACGTGACCTTGTTCCTCGACGGTCTGCGGACCCGCCGATCACGCGGCAGGACACCTCGTCGCAGACTGCCATGAATCGCGTCAAGCAACATCCCGTCCTGGTCCTTGCGGCGCTGCTGATCGCGGTCGTCGCGGTGCTGGTCGTCTTCCGTTTGACCAGCAGCAGCGCGAAGGGGGACGGACGCAAAGGCCGCGTGATCACGGTCGGGACGATCACGCCGACCCGGCAGGACTTGGACGTGCGGATCTCCTACACGGCGGACCTCACGCCCAACCAGGTGGTGAACCTGTTCTCCCGCGTCGACGGCTATATCGCGAAGATTCACGTGGACAAGGGCGATTTCGTCAAAACCAACCAACTGGTCATCGAGATCGATCACACGGATTACATCCACGCCGTGAATCGGGCCAAGGCCAATCTAGCCGCGGCGCAGGCGGAGGTCCTGCGCCAGGAGGCTAACGTCCGCAATGCCAGACTGACCCTCGACCGCATGAAGGCGCTGATCAAGGACCAATTCGTCTCGCAGCAGGACCTCGACACGGCCCAGGTGAACTACGATTCAGCCGCCGCGCAACTCGAGGCCTCCCGAGCTCAGGTGAAGCAGATGGAAGTCGCACTGCAGCAGGCCGAGACGAACCTGGCTTATTCCTACATCAGAGCCCCCTTCGCCGGCTACATCGCCGAGCGCAACCTCGATCCCGGCGCCTACGTGACCGGCTCGACCGCCAGCACGTCCACCATGTCGCGGGGCATCCTGACCCTGCACGACATCGAAATCGTCCGCACGCTGATCGAGGTGGTCGAGAAGGACGTGCCGCTGGTGAAGATCGGACAAAAGGCCGAGATCAGGGCCGAGGCCTATCCGAACCGGGTCTTCATCGGACAGGTCACACGCATCGTGCAGGCGCTTAACAAAAACACGCGTACGATGACCGTCGAGGTGGACCTTCCGAACAAGGACCACCTCCTCAAGGGCGGTATGTTCGCCCGCGTGGAACTGATGGTTGGGACCCATCACAACGCCGTTCAGATTCCCATCGACGCACTCACTCGCCTGGAGGAGAACCAGTACGTCTATGTGGTGCGGGACGGCAAGGCCTATCAGGTGCCGGTCGAAGTCGGCGCCCGTGAGGAGAACCGGATCGAGGTCACGAAGGGGCTGACCGGCGATGAGGAGATCATCGTCTCGGGGAAGGACCTCGTCACGGACGGCACCATGGTCGAGACCAGACCGCTTCAACCCGTGAATCGTGAGACGTGATGCGTGATAAGAAAAACTCACTCTCCACAAAGATTGTGATGGCCTCTCAGGCTTGTGATCTTTCACAACCGTTACGCTTCACGCCTCACGCTTCACGCCTCACGTCTTGGTTATGTGGCTGACCCTTCTGGCGCTCAGAAACCGCGTCGGGATCTTGATGCTGTCGCTGGCGATGGTCGTCTTGGGCGCGACCTCGCTGGATCGCCTGCCTGTCGATCTGTTTCCCAACATCCAGGTGCCGGTCGTCTTCGTCGGCGTCCTTTACAAGGGCGCCCCGCCGGTGGACATCGAAAAGAGCGTCGTCTATCCGATCGAGAAAGCCGTCAGCTCCGCATCGGACGTGGAGCACGTGGAGTCCTTCTCGAGGCACGGCCTCGGCGCGGTCCAGATCTGGTTCAACTGGGGTGCGGACATCAACGTCGGCCAGATGGAGGTGATGCAGCGCATCTCCCAGATCCTGAACAACCTCCCGCCCGGCGTGCTCCAGCCCTTCGTCGTCAAGTTCGACGTGTCCAACATTCCCGTCGCGGTGGTGACGGTGTCCGGCGAGAACCTGGATGAGCGCGCCCTCTACGACCTGGCCTTCAACACGATCGCCCCGCAGATCGAGCAGATCAAGGACGTGGCGGCGGCGACCGTGGAGGGCGGAAAAATCCGCCAGATCAACATCAACCTGGACCCGGCCCTGCTGGAGGCCCGCAAGCTCTCGATCCTGGATGTGGTCAAGGCGGTCAAGGCCTCCAACCTGATCCTGCCGTCCGGAGACATCAAGGCCGGCAACCTGGACTACAACGTCTTCACGAACAACCAGTTCAAGGCAGTCGAGCCGATCAATGACGTCATCGTCAAGTTGGACGCCCAGGGCAATCCCGTCCGGGTCCGCGACTTAGGCACCGTGACGGACTCCTCCGACATCCAGACCAACATCGTCCGTACCGACGGCAAGCGGTCTGTCTATTTGCGCGTCAACAAGCAACCGGGCACCAACACCGTCGAGGTCGTGGACGCCCTGCGGGCGGCCCTGCCGAAGATGATTGGCATCCCCCCAGGCGTCCATCTCGGTGTCTCGTTCGACCAGTCCCTCTACATCCGGATGGCCATCAAGAACCTCGTGGAGCAGGCCTTGCACGGGGCGGTGCTGGCCGCGGCCGTGATCCTGATCTTCCTGCGCAACCTGACCAGCACGCTGATCATCTCCGTCGCGATCCCGCTGTCCATCCTCGTGACGTTCATCGTGCTGTATTTCACGGGCATGACTCTCAATGTCTTCACGCTGGGCGGCCTGGCTCTGGGAGTAGGCCGCCTGGTGGACGACTCGATCGTCGAACTGGAAAACATCCAGCGCCACCTTAACGCCAATCAACGCCGCTGGGAAGCCATTCTCGACGCAGCCCGTGAAGTGGCCATGCCGATTTTCGCGTCGACCGTCACGACCGTCGTTGTCTTCCTTCCGATTTTTTTCGTCGTGGGTATCGCCAAGCTGCTCCTGATTCCCCTCACGTTCACGATCGCCATTGCCCTGTTTACGTCGTTCTTCGTTTCCCGCACCGTCACGCCGACCCTCTGCTACAAATACCTCAAGCCCGAACAAGAGGCGCTCCGCGGCCTGCCCGACCGGTGGGTCCGCCTCATGGACTGGAGCCGCCACAGGTTCGAGGCCGTGGGCACCCGCTACGAGGCGATGCTGTCCTGGGTTCTGGATCGTAGACACGCGGTCAAGGACGCCGTCAAACTGATCGCCGCGGCCGGCGTGGTGAGCATCCTGGTGGGCTACTTTGTCTCCTTCGCCGCCGGGTTGATCACGCTGATCGGTTCGATGACCCTGATCGGGCTGTTCGTCATGGTCGCCAGAAGCACCCTCATCGGCCTGATCGTGCTGTTGCTCGCGGGATCTTCCGCCCTGGTTTTCGCGATCGGCTCTGAATTCATTCCCGTCAATGATGAAAGCCAGTTCAGGATCTACGTGCGGGGGCCGGTCGGACAGCGGGTGGAAAAGACGGAGCAGCAGGTGGCGGAGATCGAACGCGTGCTCCGCCAGCACATCCGACCGGAGGAACTGGAAACCATCGTGTCGAGCACCGGCATCGTGTCACAAGGCCGCGGGTCTCTGTTCAACCGCAACCGAGGACCACATGCGTCGGTCGTGCAGGTGTACCTCACGCCGCCGGACAAACGATCACGCAGCCAAACTCAGATCATCGACGACGTGAGGCCGAAGGTGATCAAGCTGTTCCCTGGCGTGGCGATGTTCTTCGATCCCGGCGGGCTCATCAAGCGCATCACCAGCTTCGGCTCGCAGAAAGCGGTGGACGTGGAGATCTACGGGTACGACCTTGAGAAGGCTCGCACTGTCGTCAAGCAGGTCAAAGCCATCATGCAGGAGGTCGGCGGCTTGGCGGACATTGAGGAAAGCCGCGAGGAGAACTATCCCCAGTTGGACATCACCGTGGACCGCGAGAAGGCCGCGCTCCTGGGCATCAGCGAGACGGACATCGCCAACGCCGTGCTCTTTTCTCTGAACGGCAACGGTCAGACCGATCCGATCATCTACACGGACCCGCAGACCGGAAACGAGTACTACATCAGCGCCTGGCTCGCCGAGGAGCACCGCAAGGACCTCACCGCCCTCGAACGCATCCCGCTCATCAGCAGGACCGGCGAGCCGGTGCTGCTCAAAAACGTGGCCTCCATTCACTTCAATGCAGGCCCGGTCGAGATTGAGCGGAAGTATTTTCAGCGGATCGTGCATATCACCGCCAACCCGGTCGGGCGCGATCTGGGCGGTATCGCGGAGGATCTCGAAGCCCGGTTCGCCGCGCTGCAACTGCCGCCCGGCTTCAGCATCCAGTTGGCCGGGCAGATTCAGCAACAGCGGGAGACCTTCTCGGGGCTGATCTTCGCGACCATTCTGGCCCTGCTCCTCGTGTACATGGTGATGGCAGCCCAATTCAAATCCTTGGTGGATCCCTTCATCATCATGTTCTCGATCCCGATGGGCTTCCCCGGGGTCATCCTGATGCTGTTCCTCACGAACACCACGCTGTCCACCACCTCCATGATGGGAGTCATCATGATGCTGGGCATCGTGGTCTCGAACGGAGTCCTGCTGGTGGACTACACCAACGTTCTCCGCCGGCGCGGCACTCCGCTGCGCGACGCGGTTCTCCTCGCCGCCCGCACCAGGTTGCGGCCGGTCCTTATGACCTCGCTGGCGACGGTCTTCGGTCTCATACCCATGGCCATCGGGTTCGGCACCGGCGGCGAGACCAACGCGCCGCTGGCCCGCGCCGTCGTCGGCGGCCTCAGTGTCTCGACCGTTCTGACGTTGTTCCTGATTCCGACGCTGTACCTGATTCTGGAGGAGCGCTTCCCACGGAGGCTGGAGGACGAACTGTCGGACACGAGCGGGAACGGACGATCCCTCCAACCGGGGGAAATTCCTACGCCGGCCCTTCGCTGAAGGCGGCTAGCACACGGTGGGGAACAAGGCCTTGAGATGGAGCGCCAAGCCGATGTCGCCGGTGATCCGCAAACGCCCGGACATGGCGACCGAGGCTCCGTCAAGCTGCCCGTTCAAGATCTGAAGACAGTCTTCACCGGACATGGAGAAGACGACATGCGGTTCGGGATGGACGCCCTGGCTGACCGCGCAGGCGCCGTCCTGAATCTTCACGTAGTATTGTCCGCCCTGGGGTCCGCTCAAGTCGAACTGATAGACCGCCGCCAGCCCCTCCGCCGCTTCGGCGTCAAACTTGCCCGGCAGTACGTCGAAAAACTCCTTGACCGTTTGCAGCTTCATCGTCCCCAGGTCCTTGGACAAGACAGAACGCGGTCCAGCTCGTGCACTCGGCGAGCGTCCGCATATGGGGCGGCACTATAAAGCAGCGCCCGAACCATGTCCAGATTTTCCCGGCATCGGTCGTTGACAAATTCTCGAACCCTTCGCGAGAATGCGTGTTATGGCCGAAGCACCATCCGACCAGCCGGTCGAGCCGACAGCCTCGCCCGCCGATCTTCCTGATCGGCTTTGCACCTGGTGCAAGATTCCCATGCGAAAACGCCTCGTCGGCGGAGGGAAGTTCATCCACTACGTGTGCCCCCAGTGCGTGTTCCAGCATACGACCAAGCGCGCCATTTGCGAGAACGCGTAATCGCGGGAGGGATTCCTCTTCGAGGTCTTCTCCGCGGTCGCGTGCACGCGGTGGAACGCCGCCGGCGCATGTACGGAGGAGACCCGCCGGTGTTCCCATCGCATACGATTCACGCAGCACACCTTAGGGGTAGACCGCCAGATTCGTAATTGATACGATACGCGGCCTCGGAGAACCCGTTGACCCCGGCGAGGGAATCCGTGGCGGATGCGAGGGCTTGTGATGGACCCAGACACGAGTCGCGACAGAGGTGAAACCTCCCCTCCGTCGCATCGAAGACAATGGCCGCGCGGCGCGCTCGTGACGCCCTGTTCTTACTTCTTGACCGACACGAGCGATCCCGGTTCCGTCCGGTATCTGCAAGGCAATGCGCTCTCGATCAATGTCAGTTCCGGCGGCATGTTGTTGCTCGTCGGCCATCCTGCACGGGAACGGCAGATCCTGGAAATTCGCGTGCCGACACCGGCCGGCACGACAACCCCGACCCTCGCCGAAGTCCGCTGGGCCAAGCCGGTCCCCGTCGAGGAAGGCGAGGGTCTCTATCTGGCCGGGGTTCGGTTTCTTCTCGCTTCCGCTCAAACGTAGGCGACGGCTCGTCCGGTTCCGAGGAAGCCGCGACCGAGACCGCCACGATCACCCATCTGTTGTCGATTACAGGCGGCAAGCACCAGGGCGAATACGTTCGTCTCGGTACAGCGGAGCGACCGAGAGAAGGAGGCGGCAATCCGGGGAGGGGAGGGACGCTCGATCCGCTACCCGCTTCGAAAACAGCCGATAGCGCGCGACGGAGAGCCATCACCCCGCGCTTCCTTCACCATCGCCCGTGCTCGGGCATGGCCGAAAAGCTCCCTTAGGCCTGTTCCGAAACGGAAGACGACAAGGACAGAGAACAACCCGTTCAAGCGTCGGACTTACGCCACATCCCGCATGGGCATAGGTTGGTCGACAAAAAGAGCCCCGTTGTCGCCGTGATTGGACGGCACGTCTTTGAGTTCATCCAGTACAATGACGATGCGCGACTGCGAGAAAGAGAGCCGATTCGGCAGTCCAAACCCGTGAATCCGAACACACCGCCCGAATTCGCCGATCACCCGCAGGTATTCGAATTGATCTGCCTGGCCCGACTCGGCCCGGGCTTCCAAGGCGGTTCGCACGATCGCACAGACCTCGCCGAGGACCGGAAGAAGCGCATGATCCGTTGAATTCCACAGCTCAACCTGACCGAGCCGACCCGCAAGTTCCCAAGCCCGGCGGTTGACGTACAAGATTTTCATCGTCGGAGCGAGCACCAGAATACCCGGGCTTCTGGTCTCGCGCGTCAATCGGCTGCCTTGAGCCGTTTCAGGAAAAGCATTATTTATGTTGCCCACGGTTCTCATGGTGACCTCCCGTATGACAGGCCCTTTATCGTACCGATGAAAGAGAAGAACGCCTTCGCATCTTCCGAAGAGGCCATGCCAGGCGTCCAACGACTCGAACACAGTCATGAATTCTGAAAAGGAAGATGTCAGAATGGAACGGTCCGAAGGTGTTCATAACCTGAGGAAGGGCTGTTGACAGGATGGTGACGGTAACAATTCGGCTCAAACTGCACAACGCTACGGAAGCGTCAGCTTCCCCACGAAAGGGTTACGTAGTTGACTGCCTCAAAAATGGAAGTATTTTCAGTCGGAAGGGGGGGCAGCAAGTAGCTGATAGCGAATGGTTCAGAGTTGTTCGCTGTTAGCTCGCTCTCGCGAGAGCTGACCGCTGCTGAGTGTGAGCGAGGTTCATCCGCAGGGTGACCTGAAGGGCCAACGCCCGCCTAATACGTTATGGTCTTCAATTCTGGCGCTTCTCCTGTAGCCGCCTCCACACGGAAATTGACTCGGCCGATGATGCGGCCGTCCGCGGCCTCAACGTCAACCCGCCACTCGCCCGGCGTCAGGCGCTGTTTGACGGTATAGGCGCGGTATCCCGCTTCGCGGCCGCCGGAGATCGTGATCGGGATACGATCCGCGGTCATGAACGATCGCTTGCCTTTGTCGCCGATCGGGCGATATTGCCAGTGATGATAGATCGTCGTCTTGAGATCGACCGGCGCAAAGACGGCGGTAAAGCAGTAGGCCGGGTCCTCTCCGCGGAAGGGATTGTCCGATCGCTTCCAGATCTGATACCAGGGGCCCCGCTCAAAAGACAGTTCGTATGCGTCGGCGACCTTCACCACTCTGTGGTAAATCCCGCCGAACTTCATCGAGAGCGGGACCGGCGGAATCCAGTTCAGGAAATAGAACCCCACCAGGACCCCGATCAGCGCGAGGGCCGGCAGGCCGCTGATCACCGCGTCGCGTGTGTTGCCGTGCGGGTTGTTTCGATAGACCAGCGCCACGATGCGCAGCGTCACGAGCCCGGAGAGCACGGCGCCGAGCAGGAACACGAACGTATTCATCATCCCCGTGACGACGGGCAGGAAAAACGTGAAGAACCCGAAGCAGACGAGCGCGTATAAGCTCACCAGCAGCCGCAGGTTCGCCAGCCGGTCGCGCAGGAATTCGTTGGCGACCAGCAGCGCGACCAGCAGGCTGAAAAACACCGCGGTGCCGGTCAGCGAGGCGCTTCGCGAGTAGAAGATCGTATAGGCGCTGAACAATCCGCCGAGGAGAAATTGAATCGCCATCGGATAATAGGGCCTGGCGCGCAGGACCACGCCGGGGAGATGCCAGCCGGATACGCTCGCTTCGTCCAGATCCCGGCTCATTCCGACGCGCCCGACCAGCACGATCAGAAAGCCGAGCAGCGCGAGATACAGCAGCAGAATCAAATTGTCGAGCAGCCGGTCGATGCGGGTCAGCGTGACGGTGTCGTAGGTCACACCGGCAAAGAAGAACACGACGGGCAGGAGCGGCTTTGCGAGCGCGACGCGGACCTTGTCGGCGGGAAGCATCAAGGGTGTTTTAGGCCGGAGTCGTTGGGCACAGGATATGGGTAAGGATAGCAGAACGCGCAAGACGGCGGACGACCGAGCGGAAAGTCGACATCTTTGCCTCAGGCAAAGGGCGGGAGCGGCGCGTACGTGACAGGCATGCCCAATAGCCGTTCCAGCCAGCCGGGCATGAGTTCTTCCCGCAACGGCGCACGGTTCAGACGGACTTCCATCTGAAACCCGGTGTCGGTCCCCACCAGGCCGACGATGGCCGATGCGTCCTCTCCCTCGGGCAGCAGTTCCTGGGTTGGGAACTCGCACAAGGTGACATAGAGCCGGCCGTGCGGCCGGATCGCGTCGAGTACTTCCGGTACCTCGTCCAGGGGACAATGGGCGGAGCAGCGATAGGCCAATCGAACATCCGGCAGGACCGCCTGAAATTCCTGCAAGGCCTCTTCCGAGAAACCGGTCAGGTAGGCGCGGACGCCGACCGGCTCGCCGCCGTGCGTCGCGGCCAGCTTGCTGGCGGGCACAAGAAACTCATACGGGTCGGCCGCGTTGTATTCGAACTGGCAGGGCCCGAACGCGTCGGGCCAGGAGCAAAAGAACGGAACGGTCTGATCCACGACCTGTAGCACGACAACGCTCTTCTCGACTGCCGTGCGGATCGGGAGGTCGAGGAGCGTAATGGCTTCCAGGAAGGCCGCGCGCCGCTCTTCGATCCATTGCTCGCGCCGGTCGTCCGCTCGGGTCTCGCCCGGGGTGACCACTTCGGCCGTGTTCAGACGGACCCGGATGAACGTGTGCAGGTGGCGGAATCCCAGCCAGAACATGCTTCGCTGGCGGTGCAACTCCAACGGTTCTCGGATCTTCCAGGGATGGCTGATCGAACAGTACGTGCCGACCTCCTGGAATCGCTGATAGACGGTGTGGTACCCGCCGGCCAGGAGGAAAAAGTCTCCTTGCCATCCTTCCCGCACATGAACGAGTGTCACGTCTTCGGTCGACCACGGGTCTAGCCGGTCGAAGTCCTCGGGCGAATTGACCATCCATTCTTCGATGTAGCAAATCACGTCCTTGGCCGGCGTCGCCGGCTTCAGCCCCAGCGTCGCCAGTCGTTCTCCGACCCCCAGCACTTCGCCGAACGTCAGTTTCGAACGGGTTTCCCAGCGCCGTTCACGCACCGGCTCGACTCTCCTTGTCGTCCCGTCTCGCAACGTCGTTATTTCAACCGCCAGGCCCCGTTCTCGATTTTCGTGTCCGCCATGAGGCGATCCAAGCTTTCTTTCAGCGTCTCGTTCAGAAGGCGTTGGACATCCTCCGGATCGAACCAGAAGACAGTCTCGGAGCGGGACCCGTCCAGGTTCATCGTGGTCGTGCTGCCGTCGACGGCGTTGCGCGCGCGGATGACGAACCTTGTCCCCGTGTTGATCGCCGTGGAGAAAAAGCGACTCTTGGCGTTGGCGGAGAACTCCATGACTTGTCCGGTGAGGAGAATGTCCGGTTCGCCTTCGGCGGTCGTCACGCCCGGCGTCCTGACACCGACCTTCCAGCCCCGCAGTCTGAGATAGTCCGCCAGCGCCTGCGCCGCGACTTCTCCCGGTCTCCCGCCCGGGACGTTGAAATAGGTCACCCCGCCCCAGAGATGCGTCCGAAGCCCCAGTTTGCTCTGGTCCGCCCGCTTGTCCTCGAACGTCTCCACGACAATCTTCAGCGGCTGAGTATCGGCCGGCTGCACGTCCGTGGGCTTGAATCGCACGTCGAGATTCACGACTTCTCCCGTACCGGCGCAACCGGCCAACAGCAGAAAGCCCGCCATGACCACAAGTCCGAATCCACCGCGCATCGCGTCTTTCACATGCTCCTCCTTCTCACTAAGGGTTGATGCTCGTCGATAAAGGTCCAGTCTACCCAACTCGCCGGAAGGATGACAATTCCGACTAAAGCGTCGGGGATCATGACGACACGATCGGGAGGATCGCCTGAAAGGTCTCGCGTCCGACTCGGGGGAGCATCCCTTGCGCCACGGCGGGATCGTCGGGAGGAACGAAACGGAGGATCTTGAAGAACGACCGCTCGGCCAGCGCGGCCGCCACGTGGGCCTTCCGGTCATGAGTGATCGGAAGGGTGTAGCCCTCCCCGTGCTTCCATTCCCACAGGGTCGGCGCCAGCGAAAGATGGAGATCCTGCCCTGCGACGCGATGAAACCGATCGAGGAGATTCCGTTTATACTGTCTCAACGCTCCGCCTTCCAGAATCAAGGCGAAGGCGAAGTGGTGGCCCCACCAAAACAGCGAACGGAAGGTAAATTTCTCGCTGCCGACGAAATGCTTGGGATAATCCAGGTATTGATACGGAAAGTCCTCCAAGTGTTCGCCCTTGACGAACTGGCACTTGCGCGGATCGAACCCTGGCGGAGCCAAGAGTGAGGCCTTGGCCATTTCCGCCCGCAGTTCCTTGTGCACCGCTTCAAGCAGCGTCCGCACCTTGCGAGTGATCTCGGCCTTGGCGCGGAAAAAGTGTTCGTCGGCGATCAACCCCACTTCTTCAGTCGTGAATCGAAGGGACTTGTCCGTTTCTTTCTCGAATTGCTTCCCGCTCATCGCTGCTGGGTCTCAAAGGCGGAGACGCTGAGATCATACAGCCGGCGACATGCCCCGCACCGCAGACCGACCGAATCCTGGAGGACGTCCATCTCACGGACCACCAGCGCCGCAGGATGCGCGGAGGCGCAAGCGGCCAGGCAGTCGACGGGGAGGCGTTCTTCCCGAGCCCGCGGGTTGTCGGCCGTCTGACTCACCGGCGACGCGCGCACGGTCACAACGCTGACCGCCAATCGGTGGACCATGTTGCACGATTCGCAGGCCAGAACGAGGCATTTCTGCTTCTCAAGACGTTTGAGCGACAGGCAAAGCGGGTGCACGGCGAAACATTGTTGCATGAACGCGCCGCTGTTGAACGTGGGGGCCATCGGGAAGACTCACTGCGCAACGGAGGAACTATTGAGTGATTCGTGACTGAGCGACGAACGCCCAAGCGTTCGCGTCACGGAATAGCTCTTCCGTTCGTTCACCGGCAGTTCAGCCGGTAAACCGGGTCAACCCCAACAGGAGCAGGACCCCGGCCGCATAGGGAATGACGCACGAGTAAAGCACGGCGCTCAGGGCGTGCTCCGGCGCAGCCGACCGCGACCGTTGCTCTTGGTAGACGAACTCGTAGGAGAGCACGACGACCGTAATGGTCAGCACCATGACCCGGCTGGTCCGCGGCCAGGTGTAGTGACCGCTAAGCAGGAAACCGGCGGTGAAAAACCCGCTGGACAGCAGGATCAGAGGAGCGATGACGAACCGGACCGCCACAGCGAAAAACGTATGCCATCCCGGGCGGGACGGCGCTCGTCCATGATCCGCCGCAGACATCATGATCCAACGGCGACTTGAGCCTTTTCATCGATCGCGCCGGAGGACGCTGCGTTTGCCCCGTTCTCCTGCGCCGCCCGACAGAGCTTGCAGACCCGCGGCCGCATCTTGAGAAACTTTACCTTGCTGCTGGCAAGACAACTGTAGTGGACGAACTCGTCGCAGACCGTGCACCTCGACCAGCCGCCGCGGAACAGCGTCTTGTCGCGGTAGAGATCTTGGTGACAGACCTTGCAGAAACGGGGCTGAATCCCCAGCAGGAGAGGCTCCCATTCTCCGCCCGCCTTGCGAATGCTCATAGCGGCGCAGTATACCGAAGGCGTCCGCGAAATAACAAGCGCAGATGCGATCACCCCTTGCCGCTCGCCTCGAGCTTCTCGCCCGTTCGTTCGTTTGACAGCCTCTCAGCCATTTGCTACCCTCACACCGCCCGAACGTCCGCCCAGGATGGATGATACGCATTCCACCGGCGGTCCGGCTCGCATTATTCATGACGGTTCGTCGCGTTGCACCCGTTGCGGGTCAAGTGTAGAAGAGCAACGGGTCTCCGGAAGACGCGTTCGTGAAAAAACACGGGCCGGTCTCACCGTCATTGACTCGCACGGCAGGCTCCACGGCACATGGACATCCGGCATTACCTCGAGCAGAAGCGCGAGGAAATCGATCGGTTCCTCGACTCCGTCATCCCCAACGCGGAGACTGAGCCCAGGACCCTTCACGAAAGCATGCGGTACAGCGTGTTCGCGGGAGGGAAACGCGTCCGCCCGATTCTTTCGATCGCGGCCGCTGAGGCCGTCGGCGATCCGCCCGCCGCCGTTCTTCGGATCGCCTCTTCTCTGGAATTGATCCACACCTATTCATTGATTCATGACGATCTGCCCGCCATGGACAACGACGACTACCGGCGCGGGAAACCGACGAACCATAAGGTCTACGGCGAGGCGATGGCGATCCTGGCGGGCGACGCGCTGCTGACGCTGGCGTTCGATCTCTGTAGCCGCTCGGATCTGGGCGACTCGCTCGATCCCGCCCGGCAGGTCCGGTTGATCCACGAATTGGCGCTCGGAGCGGGCAACTTCGGCATGGTCGGCGGCCAGGTGCTGGACATCCAGGCGGAAAACAGGGACATCGACCTGGCGACGCTGCGGTCGATCCACAAGCATAAGACTGGCATGCTCATCCGCGCCGCCGTGCGCATGGGCGCCATCGCCGCGGCCGCGACACCGGCCCAACTCGACGACCTGACCGCGTACGCCGAGGATATCGGATTGGCGTTTCAGATCGCCGACGACGTGTTGAACGTGACGGGCACTCGCGAGGAACTCGGCAAGAATCCCAACACCGACGCCCAACGCGGCAAGAAGACGTATCCTACCTTTTACGGCGTCGAGGGCGCCCTTGCGTTGGCCAACGAATGCGTCGAACGCGCGACCAAGCGCTTGGTGTCGTTCGGCCCCTCGGCGGAGCCGCTCCGCGAGATTGCGCGATATATCACGGCGCGCAAGAACTGACCGTCGTTCGTGAAACGTATCTCGTGAAGCGCATCATCGCTCATCTCGACCATTACTCCCGATCCGGGCGCTTCACGCTTCACGTTTCACGCCCCACGTACTTATGAAGGCTCTCGTCACCGGAGCGACTGGATTCGTCGGGGCGGCCGTGGTCCGCGCGCTGCTGGCGGCCGGTGTCGAAGTCCGGATCCTAGCCAGACGCGGAAGCGACTTCACCAACCTCAGCCGATTCGAGTTGGAACACGCGTACGGCGACCTGCGGGACCGGGATTCTCTCCGCCGTGCCTTGTCCGGCTGTCGACAGCTCTACCACGTCGCCGCCCATTACGCGCTCTGGGCCAAGGACCCCTCGATCTTTTACGAGGTCAACGTCGCCGGCACCCGTAACCTGCTGGAGGCGGCACGCGAGGTCGGAATCGAGCGCATCGTCTACACCAGCACCATCGGAGCCATCGGGTTGCCGCGCGGCGGCGGGATGGGAACGGAGGATACGCCGGTCTCGCTCGACCAGATGGCTGGCCATTACAAGCGGTCCAAGTATCTGGCCGAACAGGAGGCGCTCACGTTCGCTCGCCAAGGGCTGCCGGTGGTCATCGTCAATCCCAGCGCGCCTGTCGGCGAAGGAGACGTCAAGCCGACTCCGACGGGCCAGGTGATCGTGGATTTCATGAAAGGCCGCATGTGGGCCTACATCGAAACCGGCATGAACCTCATCGACGTGGACGACGTCGCCGCCGGACATCTCCGAGCCATGGAGCGAGGCCGTCCCGGCGAGCGTTATATCCTCGGCAACAGAAACCTGACGCTGCGCGAAGTGTTCGAGATGCTCGCGAAGATCACCGGAGTCCGCGCTCCGTCGGTGAAATTGCCCCGTGGCGTCGTGCTGCCGTTGGCCTACCTGAATCTCGGGTTCTCCTACGTCAGCGGTATTCCGCCCCGCATTCCCCTGGACGGCGTCAAGATGGCCAAGTACAAGATGCACTATGATTGCAGCAAGGCGATCCGCGAGCTGGGCCTCCCGCAGACACCCGTCGAGGTCGCCTTGGAAAAGGCGGTGAGGTGGTTTCGCGATCATGGATACGCGTGACGCGCGCCGGCGCGCGTCAGAACCGATGGATACCCTGATCCTTCTGATCAAGACCGTCGAACTCCGTCCCTACGTCTTCCTCTTTCTCGCCGCTTTTTTCTTCTCGGCCAAGGCGCTGATCGGCTGGAAGCGGACGTGGCTGTTCTTCGGCCTGACCTGGCTCACCGCGTTCGTCTGCGAGTTCAGTTCGACACGGACCGGCATTCCGTTCGGTTGGTACTCCTACACCGGCGCGACGACCGGTCAGGAGCTGTATCTTGCCGACATTCCCTTCATGGATTCGCTGTCCTTCACTTTTCTTCTCTACGCCAGCTATTGCCTCGCGCTGCTCTTCCTCCTGCCGGCGCGCCAAGATCATCCGGCCGGAAGGACCGCCCGGGCCGATCGTGTCTTGCCCGTTCTCGTCTTCGATCCGGTCGTCCGATCGAGTTGGCCCGCGCTCTTCCTCACCGGGCTGTTCTTCGCCTTCATCGACATCGTCATCGATCCGGTAGCGTTGAGGGGGGACCGGTGGTTCCTGGGCAAAATCTACGACTATCCCGATCCAGGCATTCACTTCGGCGTGCCGATCGCCAATTACATCGGCTGGGCGATCGTCGGTCTCATCGCGCTTACCCTGTACTTCTCGTGCGACCGCCGACTCCCGCCCTTGCCCTTTCACCGAGACGAACCGGTTACCCTCAAGCTCTTATGGGGCTGCGGGCTCTATTATGGAGTGCTGGCCTTCAATTGGTCGGTGACCTTCTGGATCGGGGAACCGCTGCTGGGCCTGACGGGCATCCTGATCTATATCCCGATCACCGCCTTGTTGCTCCTGCGTCTGTTCGGACAAGCCCCCGTCCGGCTGCCTCATGAGTGGCGGTAGCACCTTGGAGTTTGTATACTGCAGAAAAAACACGGAGGCGCGATGAAGACGCGATCCAAACCGCTCGTGATCCTGGTCCTTATCATCGCGGCGTTGATGGGCGTGCTGGGCTGGGTCGGGTACCGGTCGTTCAAGACCGGCTTCAGCGCGAAGGCCGAACCCCATGCGCTCGAAGTCTTTCTGGCTCGGCAGATTCGACACCTGGCCATTCCCATCGAGCAGCGCAACACACCCAACCCGGTGCCGCGCAGCCCGGAAGTTCTGGCCGAGGCGCGCGCGCATTTCGCCGATCATTGCGCCACCTGTCATGCCAACGACGGAAGCGGGAAAACCCCAATCGGACAGAACGTCTACCCCAAAGCGCCTGACCTGCGACTGAAGGAGACACAGTCCATGTCCGACGGCGAGTTGTTCTTTATCATCCACAACGGGATTCGGTTTACCGCCATGCCGGCTTGGGGTTCGGGCGATCCGGACAAGGACCTCGACAGTTGGAAACTGGTTCATTTCATCCGGCACCTGCCGGACCTCACGCCCGATGAATTGCAAGAGATGAAATCGCTGAATCCGAAGACGAAAAAAGAGCTGGAGGAGGAGGCCGCCTTCGACCGCTTTCTGGAAGGCGAGGACGTGCCCGCGCCGTCCTCTTCGCATCGTCACTGACGCATCGTGGAAGGAGGTGTCCGTTGGCGAAGTTCATCATCGGCCTGCTGGTGTCGTGCCTGGCTGCTGTGGGGACCGCAGCCTGGGCCCATGGCGGCGGCGAGCATGTGCTCGGAACGGTGACCGCGATCGACGGCGGCCACATCGAGGTCAAGACGCTCAAAGACGGCACGGTTTCGGTGCGACTGACCGACAAAACACAGTATCGCGCCAAGGGCGAGGGCGGCGCGCGGGGAGGCCCCCAAGTGGGCGACCGGGTCGTAATCGAAACCATCAAGGACGGCGAGACGTTGACGGCGACCGAAGTGCGGTTCGCCAGGCCGAAAGACAAGTAAACACATTCGACGAGTCGCGATGAGAGCGCTGCTGATCCGTTTCGTCGTCACCGGTGTCGCGGTGTTTCTGGCCATCACGATCGTACCCGGCATCGAGGCGCAGAGTCTCTCCGCCGGCCTCGCCGCAGTCCTGTCGCTGTCGCTCCTGAACGCGGCGGTCAGACCCGTCCTCTATCTGTTCTCGCTTCCGCTCATCATTCTCTCGCTCGGCCTCTTCGTGGTGCTCATCAATGCGCTCCTCCTGCAACTGGTGGGATGGCTGGTGAAAGGGTTCGTCGTGGAGGGATTCTGGGCGTCGGTGTGGGGCGCGCTGCTGATCAGCGTCGTCAGCTTCACCTTGAACCTGTGGATCAACGAACAGGGCCGCGTCGAGCTGGTGATTCGCCGGTCCCGCCCGCCGCGCATCGTGAACCCCGACTGATCGACGGGTTTGATCATGACCGCTCTCCGCTGCTACAATGCGGCCTCCGTGTGAGAGACTTCTTGTCGTGACTCCATCGGCCGAACAGACCAAAGCCGCACAAGAGACGCACCTCCAGCGAACCTTGACGTCGGTCCTCAACGACCTGCCGGTGGATGCGGCCTTGGCTGCGATTTTTCACCGCGAGAAAGGCCCCCTCGTGGCCCAAGTCTATCGAGGGTTCACGCCGCGGGATGTCCAAGCCATCATCAGAACGCTCTCCACGCCGGAAGCCTCGTTTCTGCAGCCTTCTGCCGAGGAGGGGGATGGCTCGCGCACGATTCGCCTGCGACTGATTACCCCAGGCGCCAAGTCGTTGCTGGCCGCGCCGCTGCGCTACCGCCAGCGGACTTACGGCTATGTGGTCATCGGACGGAAGGAGAGCGCGTCGTTCGCCAAGAAAGAAAAATCGCTCCTGGAGAGCGCGAGCGAAGAGATCACCAAGGCGCTGGAGCGCGAAGTCCTCTTCGACAACGCCGTGGTTCTCAGCCGCCCGCTCGTCGCGCAGGAACCGCTGACCGTCTCGACCGGAACCGACCTGCTGTCGCTCTCGATCTCGCGCGCCACGCCGGAGCTGCAGGAACAGGTCGCCGGATTGCTGGGAGAGGTGACGCCGTTGTTGCCGTACGATCGCGCCTGGGTGTGTTACTATGATCCTCTCGCGGGCAGCGTGGAAGTTATCGCCATCGCCGGGGATCAGAAGGGAGAACACAAAAAGGACCTCAAACCCGGCCAGCGGCTCGCGCTCGACGCATCGGCGGCCGGGTGGGCCGTGCGCCACCGTAAGCCGCGCGTGGATCACGACCTGGCCTCCACGCAGGGCAGATTCCTCGATCACAAGCATCTCTACAAGGATCGGTTCCGCTCCTCGCTGGTCGTGCCCTTCTTCGTCCGAGGCCAGGTCGGAGGCACTCTGACGCTCGCCTCCAAAGAAACGGGCGTGTATTCCGTCGCGGACGCTCGCACGCTGGAACCCGTCACGCTGAAGTTGGTTGATCTCTTTCAGCAACCGCCGGCGAGCCAGCCGACTAGGCCCCAGGAAGCGACTCCGGGGGAAGGCCAGACCGCCGCGGCCGCGCCGGCCCCGTCCGAGCCCATGATCCGGAAACAAGAGCGGCAAGCGGCGATCGGCGAGTTCAGCGCGTTCCTGGCGACGGAGATACGGGAACCTTTGGCCTCCATCCGCGCCCAACTTGAAGAAGTGACGGGCGAGGGCATTCTGGATTTCGATCCGCAGACGCGGGTCGAGAACGCCATGCGCGATCTCATCCGGATCGAAGCCATCCTGAACGAGATCCTGGATTTCGCCAAACCATTGGAGCTGAACCGGCGACTGTGCCGCGTGCCGGAAATCATCGAAAACGCGCTGACCGTCGTGGCCACGGAGTTGGAGGTCACCCGTATCCGAGTGACCAAAGATTATGCGTCCCACGTCAGCCCGGTCCGCTGCGACGAAGTCAAGATGCAGCAGGTGTTTCTGAGCATTTTCAAAAATGCCCTGGAAGCCATGACGCCCGGCGGCCATTTGGAAATTCAGGTGGCGAATCAGCGGGCCGGCCGTCACCAGGAAGTCCAGATCCTGATCAAGAACGACGGCGCCCCGATCCCGACGGAACACGTCGGCAAGGTGTTCGAACCCTTTTTCACCACCAAACGGTCAGGAACCGGTCTTGGGTTGGCGACGGTCAAGAAAATTGTCGAAGAACACCAGGGACACATCTCCATCGCCAGCGGGCCTGGCCAGGGCACCACGGTCATTATCCGATTACCGGCCGCTGGGCGAACCGGCGCCTATCGCCACCGAGGACGGGGCCGGCGTCCTCCCCGGCGAACCCATTGAACGAAGACGCCCGCCAATCCGTCGCTTCGTCCTCTTGACAGGGTCGGGGCGGAACGCTAAGATGCCGGCCGCTTGATTGGTTTTCATGCGCCATTGCTTTTCAGCCACCTTCTTCAAAGGAGTAGGGGTATGAAACTCTTAATCGGCACTGTTGCTGCGCTGTCAGGTGTATTGTTCGTGCTGTCGTTGGCTTCCGCCAACCCGGCGTTGTTGCCCAAGCATCCCGGATATCCTGCCAAACCAGCCGTGAGTCCGGTCACCGGCCAACCGCTGGCCAATGATCCGGGCCAGACCAACGCGACGGGGGAGAAGGCGGTCCTCGAGTCTGCTGGGTTCGATGATAAGCACGTGAAACAAAATCTGCAGGATGCAAACAATCAGCGGATCATGAAGAAGGAAGGCGCCGGCCGGCTCCCGGCGGTTCAGGGTCCGCAGATCAAGATCGAGCCTCCGGTGCAGTCGGCCACCAAGATCGGGGCCGATCGCCAAATTCCGTAATCACCGTTTCGAACAACTAGGGGGGCCTTGTCAATCAGACAGGGCCCCGTTTTTTTGGTGTCTGGGTCCATCCGCTGTCGGCCGACTTTCAGCCAGCCGCTTCGATCCTGAACCGCCAAGGCTTGGCCGCCCACTCGCCTGCGTAGGCCACCCCAATCCTCGGGTAGGCCGCGATCCGGGCTCTCGATATCCGACACCCCCGATCTTCGATCCAGAGCATCCGACCTTGCGTGAGATCGAGACGGTTGAGGCGGCAGTCGATCTGCAACATACGGCACACGCGACCTGGACCGTCAACCAAACCAGAAGCCATCTCGACCGCCCGGATCAATACCGCAGCCGGGTAACCTTCCCGTTCGGTCACCACGTTCAGGCAATGGTGCATACCATAGATCAGATACACATAGGCGACGCCCGGCAGCCCGAACATGACCTCCGTGCGAGGCGTTCGTCCCCGTGACGCATGCGACGCCTGATCCTCCGGCCCGACGTAGGCCTCCACCTCGACGATCTTCGCGACTATTCTTCTCTCCCCGTTCTCCCGCACCAGATACTTGCCCAGCAACGACCGCGCGACCTGCAGCGTCGGCCGGTTGAAATAGGCGCGGGAAAGAACTGTGGAGCGGAAACGTGAGCGATGGGCTATGGGCGATTGGCGATAGGAAGCGTTCGTCCTCTTTTGCTCTTGACTATAGCCCATTGCCTATCGTCTCTTGCCCGCGGCGCAGCGGCCTAAAAATACCACGCCACGCCGCCCATAAAGAACCGCGGGTTCCCGGGTACGAAATGGATATCGGTCACTCCGGCTGGTTCATTCCGGAGCCGCGACTCAAAGGCGAACACCGCTTGCTCCCATTTCGTATTGAAGAGATTTTGGATGAACAGAAACGCCTCAAGCCGTCCGTGCGCAAGCTTCACGGGAAGCTGATAGCGCTCGGATAAATCGAAGTCGATCCACGACGGCGCCTTAATACTCCGGTCTTCGATCAACGGTCTCACTCCCATATAGGTCGCTTGCAATTGCGAGGACAATCCCTCCGGCCATCGCAAGAGCACAGCACCATATGCCGTCAGCTCAGGAGCGAGCGGAATCGCGTCGCCGTTCTTGAACTCGGCATGGGTCCACGTCACGCTGCCGTTGAAGTAGAGCGGTCCCCACACGTGCCCCCGCGCGGCCGCTTCTAGACCACGGCGGCGGGTGGCCCCACGAATCTCGGTGGTGCCTTCGTCGCCGACGAACACGAGTTCCTGCTGGAGATCAATCGCCCAGAGTGTGGCGATCAGCTCAAGCCCGTCGGGCCCCCACGGCCTGGATCGAATCCCGACCTCATACGTCTTGGCCCGCGCGAGCGGCGACGATCCCGGCGTCACAGCCGACCGCGCATCGTTACTGTGATAGCCCTCGCCGTAGTTGGCAAAGAACTCCGTGTCGAACCAAGGCCCCAGGATGAGATTGGTTTTCGGCAGGACGAGGCCCGAGTTCGCTCTCCCTGACGACTGCTCCGCACAGTCAGGGCAGCGGTTGCGGACATCGAAGGTGAACACCTCGCCGCGCACCCCTCCGGCAAGCCGCATCCACGGCAGCGGCTGAAATTCCGCTTTCAGGTACGGTGAGTACGACGCTTCCATGATGTCGCTGTCGGTCGTTGTCGCCAACGGATTCCGTCTGATTTGAGTCCCCAGCCGCGCATGGATGTTGTCCACCCTGGACTGCACGCCAATTGTAACGGCGCTATCCACATCCAAGAGTTTACCGGCCTGGCGATACCCGACGTCCCCGCCGTAAACAACCCGCCGGTCCGATTGCTGAATCCCGTCGCCATTGACAGGATCGTTCAGAAAGAAGGTGAAATTGGTAAAGAGGTCGAGCCTGTAGTATTGCCCATAGGCATTGGCAAAGAACCGTCCGCCGGAGGTCGTGTCATAGTGATAGTTCAGGCGGCCGGTGGCTCGCGTTGTCTTGCCGCCCTCGGTCGGGTCAATCGCGCCGAAGCGGTCCAGGGAGCCGTCGTGCACGGCACGGAGCGGAATCTCCCCGGAGGCGTTCCACTGCGCCTTCTGAAACGTTCCCGTGATGCTGAGTTCTGATCGGGTGGTGGGATTCGCCGTCATCTTGCCGAGCACATTGGTTCGGAAATACCGATTGTCGTTCAAAAACGGCCCGTTCGTGTAGTATCCCTCCGCTGCAAAGAGTGTCCGCACCTTGTCCTTCGTCGGGGACAACATCAGCAGATGTCGTTGCGTATCGAACTGCCCACCGGCCAGTTGCACGATCCCTTCCTTGATCACATCCCGAGTTCTGAAGTTGACGGCCCCGGCCGTCGCGAAATCTCCGAATTCGGGCAGATAGGCGCCCTTGTATACATCGAGCCCCTCGATCATTTCCGGAATGATGAAATTCAAATCCGCGTAGCCTTGACCGTGGGCATGCGACCGGAAATTGATCGGCATGCCGTCCGCAAAGAACGCCACATCGGTCCCGTGGTCCGCATCGAACCCGCGCAGAAAGTACTGATCGGCTTTCCCCGCCCCGCCGGAGTGCTCGACGGTTATGAAGCCGGGGATCAAGCGCAACACCTGCGCCGGGCGCCCTTGTGGTTGCAAGAGGTACTCCTTGTCGGGGATGAGCTGTTGGGAAGAGGCAGCGACCGGTCGGTCGGTGATCACCGCCACTTCCGGCACAGTCACCTCCGGCGCATCGGGATCGTGCGCGAAGGAGGGTATGGAAAAGGGGAGTCCAACCGACCAAACCGCAATGCAAACCCGGACGAGGTAAAGAACGCGCTGGATCATCAGCCCACATGCCTCCTTTTATCAAAACCGTGGGCTCGATGATGCCCACGAAGGTGACGAACGGCTGGCTGGCAGCCGGCTCAGACCCTCGTGGTCTGGCTGTTCAGCAATGAGACACAGCGAACTGTGCTCAGGCGGGCGCGGCAGTTCTCAGCACAGTTTGCACTCGGTGGATCACATGAGAGATCAGTTGCTCGAGTGTGAACGTCTCTGTACCGGCGACCTCGACCTTGGAGCCATTGACGGGGAGCAGCAGCTTCCTGGCCGGGGTACGAAGAATCGCCTCGGCGATGCTCGGCGTGATTTCTCCCAGCATCGACCCGGGCAACACGACATTCAGCGACGCCACGATCATGTCGGCTGCGTAAATGGCTTGCCTGATCGCGCGCTCGCCGACATTGACTTGACCGGCTCCCGCACGTCGCATCACTGCCGCTGCGGCGTGATTGGTCGCCAGGGCGATCAACTCGTGTTCGTGACCGATGCAGGGCTGCAAACCCTTGATCAGCCGTCGGCCGAGCCCGCCCCCACGCCCGTCGATCACACAAAAGCGCATGTCTCAGCTCAACTCTTTACCAGTCGTCGTCATGGTCAGTTTGCCATGTTTCACGCCCTTCACGCTTATAAGGGCATCGGCAACCTTCCTGATCTCCGAGCCCTTTCCCTTTACGACCAGCACTTCCAGACAGTGATCGTGATCCAGGTGCACGTGCATACCGGAGAGAATGAGCTTTTGGTACCGGTGCTGGATGTCGGTAAGTTTGCGCGTCAGATCTCGAACGTGGTGGTCGTACACGAAGGTGATCGTGCCGACCGTCTCCTTGTCCTCATCCCACTCCTGCCCGACCAGATGGTCGCGGATGAGATCCCGCAACGCCTCCGACCGGTTCGTGTACTTCCGTCGCTGGATCAACCGGTCGAAATCGTCCAGCAAATGATGATCCAACGACACCCCGAACCGAACGAGCTTCTTCATCGGCGGCTTGTTCGTGCTACGAATCAACAATTCGTGGCACGCACGATAGCATCGCATGCCCCCGGTGTCAATAAGGCTATGAGCCAATTTCCGCCGAGGCGTGGATAGGATTCGACTGGCAAGCGAACTGCGAGGGGACTGTGGCCCGAAGTGAGGAGTCGTTCGAGAAGCTGCAGGGCATAAACCCTGTGGAGGCTCGGGCCCCGCACTTCCTGAGCAGATGCGCTCCGCGTAAGCGGACGGCGAGCACTGTTCGAAGTTGCCTTCGAGCGAAGCTCAGGAGGGAACAAGTTGCGCAGCCGAGCAGATGCGAAGGTTAGTGCGGTTGTGCGACCCATTGCTGGCCGTGTGCAATGGGTGCCCCGGCGCCTGAGCGGCGCAGGTCTCAGTGTCCGCCACATCCCACACCCCCTCAGGTGGCGGTGTGGGTGTCTCGGACTGCGCGCGTCCAGCGAGCACCGCCCTCAATTTAAGAATGTGAGACGTTCTTGTGTGCGCGATGCGCGAGCGCGCGAGACGCTCACACAGCCACCTTTCTATTCCCCTTGGATCGGCACGTACAGCACCGTCCCCTGCCGGTTCACGAGCAGGAGGGTGACATCGGTGGGCTTGATGGGCTCAGCGAGGCGTTGGAACGTGGCGAAGTTGGGGAGCGGTTGCTTGTTCAGCTCGAGGAGCACGTCTCCGGGCATCAGGCCTGACGCTTCCGCCAGGCTGCCTTCTTCGACGTCGGTCACGACCACGCCGGAGTTCACGGTCAACCCCATTTGCCGTGCCAACGCAGGCGTGATCTCATCGACCAGGACTCCGGAGAGCGGATGGGTGGCCGACTCGACCGGCATTGTCTGCGCGCGCTTGACCCGCTCGCGCGGCGCCTCCTGAACAATAAGTTCCGTCTGCGTCGGCTTGCCGTCACGGATGACGTCCAGCCGATGTCTGCTCCCGATCGGCGCCGCGGCCACGAGGTTCCGCAGGTGGCCGCTGTCCATCACGTCCTTGCCATCGAAGCGCACCACCACGTCACCCCGGCGCAGACCGGCCTTCTCCGCCGAACCCTTCGCCATCAAATCGGTAATGATGGCGCCCTTCACATCCGGCAGCTTGAAAATCTTGCCCAACAGCGGCGTTACGTCCTGGGTAGAGGCGCCGAGAAAGCCGCGGACGACGCGGCCGGTCCTGAGCAGGCTCTGCATCGCCGCACGCGCCATGTTGCTCGGAATAGCGAATCCCACGCCGACGCTGCCGCCCGTGGGGCTGGCGATGGCCGTGTTGATGCCCACCAACTCGCCATGGATGTTGACCAGGGCGCCGCCCGAGTTGCCGGGATTGATCGGCGCGTCGGTCTGGATGAAATCTTCATAGTCGGCGACGCCGACATCCGCCCGGCCCACTGCGCTCACGATCCCGAACGTCACCGTGCGGCTCAACCCCAAGGGATTGCCGATGGCGAGTACGAAGTCCCCGACGGCCAGAGCGCCCGAATCGCCCCACGGCACCGTCGGCAAATTCGTCCCGTTGATCTTGACCACCGCCACATCAGTCTTCGGATCAGTGGCGACAACGCGGCCTTTGAATTGCCGTCGATCGGCCAGGATCACTTCGACATCCACGGCATCCGCTACGACATGATTGTTGGTGATGATGTACCCGTCCGGTGAGACGATGACGCCCGATCCCTGCCCGTACTGCCGGCGCGACGGCGGTTCGCGAAACAGCCCGAAGGGCAGGCCTTCGTCGCTGAAGGCTTGATCGCGCACGACGACGGTGGAGGCGATGCTCACGACGGCCGGGATGACCTTGGCCGCCGTCGCTTTGACCTGCGCCTGCAGATCGAGGGCCGTGACGACCGGGATCAACCGCCCGGCTGCAAAGGCCGAGGGAGGCCCGGCGCTTCCCCCCGCGACGAGCGCCAGCACCGGTACCCACCGCCACAGAGCCCGCAGCGCCGTCGCGGCTTTCTCGGAAGGAAAGGGGCGCGCGCTCATAACTCGACGCGCCGCAGTCTCAGCGCATTGGAGATGACTGACACGGAACTGAAGGTCATGGCCGCGCTGGCGATCATCGGGCTGAGCAACAGCCCCCAGATCGGATAGAGGACGCCGGCGGCGATCGGCACCCCCAGGGTGTTGTATAGAAACGCGAAGAGCAGATTCTGCCGGATGTTGCGCATGGTCGCGCGGCTGAGCCGACGCGCGCGGGCGATCCCCCGAAGATCACCTTTCACCAAGGTTATTCCGGCGCTCTGCATGGCCACGTCTGTGCCTGTGCCCATCGCGATCCCGACATCGGCCTGGGCCAGCGCGGGCGCATCGTTGACGCCGTCGCCGGCCATCGCAACGATGTGCCCCTCGGCCTGAAGCTGCTTCACGATCAGACCTTTTTGATCCGGAAGCACTTCGGCTCTCACCTCATCGATGCCCACTTGCCTGGCCACCGCTTCCGCGGTGGACCGATGGTCGCCCGTCACCATGATGAGCCTGAGACCCTCGGCGTGCAGCAGCCTGATGGCTTCCCACGTCGACGCCTTGATCGGATCGGCGACGCCCAGCAAGCCGGCCGGCTTGCCATCCACGGCGACGAACACGACGGTCTGCCCCTCGCGTCGCAACCGTTCCGCTTCCGTTTCGAGTTCGCGCAGCTCCTGCTCTGCGAGACCCAAGTCCTGCCGCAAAAAGACGAGCGCGCCCAAAGCGACGGCACGGCCATCCACGGTTCCCTTCACGCCCTTTCCGGTCACGGATCGGAACTCCTGCGCCGGTGAAAGGACCAAGCCCCTGGCTTCGGCTTCCGCGACAATGGCCGCGGCCAGCGGGTGTTCGCTGCCCCGTTCGAGCCCGGCGGCGAGCCGCAGCAGATCGCTGTCATGGATCCCCGGCGCGGCCTTGATCGTCGTCAGTTTCGGTTTTCCCTCGGTCAGGGTGCCGGTCTTGTCGAACACGAGAGTATCGACTTTTTCTAAAACCTCCAGCGCTTCCGCGTTTTTGATCAACACGCCGGCGGTCGCGCCGCGTCCCGTTCCGACCATGATCGACATCGGCGTCGCCAGTCCCAACGCGCAAGGGCAGGCGATGATCAGCACCGCCACGGCATTCACCAGAGCATAGGCCAGCCGCGGCTCCGGTCCGAACAGGGCCCAGGCGAGCCCCGAGACGATGGCGATCCCGACGACCAGCGGCACGAAATAGCCGGCCACGACGTCCGCCAGCCGCTGGATCGGCGCGCGGCTGCGCTGCGCCTCGCTCACCATCCGCACGATCTGCGCCAGCAAGGTTTCGGCACCGACCCGCTCGGCCCGCATGATAAGCGTGCCCGTGCCGTTCACCGTCCCCGCCGTCACGCGATGACCCTTGGCTTTTTCGACGGGGATCGGCTCGCCGGTGATCATCGATTCGTCCACCGAACTGGCGCCTTCCACCACGACACCGTCTACCGGCACTTTCTCCCCGGGCCGGACCCGCAGGCGATCGCCCGGTTTTACCCGGTCCAGCGGAATATCTTCCTCCGCCCCATCATCCCGGAGCCGGCGTGCGGTCTTGGGCGCCAACCCCAACAGCGCCTTGATCGCGCTGGTCGTCCGGCTGCGCGCCCGTAACTCCAGCACTTGACCGAGCAGCACGAGGACCGTAATGACGGCCGCCGCTTCGAAATAGACGGCCACCGAACCGTCGGGCCGGCGGAACGAGGACGGCACCAGGCCGGGGAGCAACGTCACGAATGCGCTGTAGAGGTATGCAGCGCCGGTGCCCATCGCGATCAACGTGAACATGTTGAGGCTGCGGTTGACGACGGACCGCCATCCCCGCTCGAAAAAGGGCCACCCAGCCCAGAGCACCACCGGCGACGCCAGCAAAAACTGCAACCAAGCGAGTGCGGTATTCGACAGGATCCGCTGGATCGGCTGGTCTGGAATCATGTCGGACATGGCCAGGACTAACACCACCGCCGCGGGTCCCAGGCTGATCCGGAACCGGCGGGTCATGTCGGTCAGTTCGGGATTCTCCTCTTCTTCAAGAGACACCGTCCTCGGCTCCAGCGCCATCCCACAGGCCGGACAGGTCCCTGGTTCGCCCGTGACAATTTCCGGATGCATCGGACAGACATATTCAGTCTTGGCGGCAAATGGCACAACCGTCGCGGGCTCCAGAGCCATGCCGCACTTGGGGCAGGGGCCCGGCTTGTCCTGATGAACCTCCGGATCCATCGGGCAGATGTAGTCTCGGGTAAGGCTGCCGGTTGACGCCGACGTGCGAGACTCCGGTTCCGCCTTGGCCTTGAGGTACTTGACCGGATCGATCTGAAACTTGGTCAGACACCCCTGACAGCAGAAATAATACGTCTTGCCCTCGTGCACATGCGAGGCAGCGGCCGTCGCAGGCTGCACGGTCATCCCGCAGACCGGATCGACTTCGCCGGACCCGCCACGGGCTAGCGCGGCGCTGGACATCATCGGCAGCGTCTTCTTCGCAGCCGGCGCCTCGACCACCGTCAGCAGGACGGACTTCGCGTACTTCGCCGGATCGGTGCGGAAGGCATCGAGACAGCTTCGACTGCAGAAGTAATAGGTCTCGCCGCGGTATTCGTGGCTTCCCGCCGCGCGAGCCGGCTCCACCGCCATGCCGCAGATCGGATCAATGGCCATGCGAACACCCGTCATGCGTGATGCGCGCCCCGTGTTCGAGGGACGAACCAGACGACTCGCTTCTTTCCTTGCTCATCACCCGTCACCCATGACTGATCATTTTTTCGCGTCCGCATCCAAAATGCTCCGAATAATCGTTTTGAGATTCTCCGGATCGATCTGTTCCACCTTGATGTTGCCGTCGAGGAGGATGGTGGGTGTCTGCTGGACCTTGATACGCTCTCCCCACTTTCTCCCTTCCTCGAACGCTCTTGCCGGTTTGCCGCTCGCCAAACCGGCTTCGAACGCGACCGGGTCGAGGCCCACTTCCTTGGCCAGCTTCTCTCGAATCAGCCGATCAAAGATGTGCACCCGGTCCTGATGAATCGTCCGGAAGATCGCCCGCTTCATCTCGTTCCCTTTGCCCATGCTCTTGGCCTGCTCGTACATGTCGAAGGCGGTCGGGAGCTTGCCCTGAATGACCGGAAAGCCGACCATAGTCACTTCCAACTTGTTGCCGAATTCCTTCTCGAGAATCGGCAACCCCTCCGCATCGAACCGATGGCAATGCGGGCAATAGAAATCCAAAAATTCCACCAGCTTCACCTTGCCCGGCGTGTGGCTGGAGGGCTCGTTCAACTCGTCGTACTTTCCTTTCAACTGAGGTTTTCCGGCCGCGCCGAGGGAAGGCGTTCCTCCCCACACCGGCAACACCAAAAGCAGCGAGACCATCAGCGGCCAAGAGATCCATCGTCGATCCGTCATGCCGTCACTCCTTTTCACTGTATGTGTTGACGTGCTCATTATAATCCATGCGGCGCAGGAGCAGCGTTTGTTATAATGTGCGCATGAATGACGGGTCTGCGCGGCTGGCTCTGTGGCTTCTCCTGCCGGCGTTCTTCTCGGGATGCGCATCCGCCACCCCTGAGGCGTATCCCAACCAGGCGGAGCGGGTGCCGTTCACCGAGATCAAGGCTTCTCCGGAGTCGCATAAAGGCCGCGTGGTCGTGTGGGGCGGGGAAGTGCTGGCGGCTAAACGGCTCAAAGAGGGAACGAGAATCGAAGTGCTGCAGCTCCCGCTCAACGGCTCACAGGAGCCGGGAACCGACTTGACCAAGTCGCAGGGACGATTCGTGGCGATTCAACGAGACTTCCTCGACCCCGCGACCGTGCCGCCGGGCACGCGCGTGACGATCACCGGCGAGGTGACCGGCTCCATCACGCTGCCGTTGGACGAAACGGAATACACCTATCCGGTGCTGGAAATCAAGCACCTGAAAGTCTGGCCCAGACTCGCCGAGTCTCCCCTCCGCATCAGACCCTACTATGGGCCCTATTGGGGACCGCCGTATTGGGGTCCGTACTATTGGGGACGATACCCCTATTGGTGACCGCCGACTCCCTCATCGCAACGCCCTCACTCTCACCCCTCTTCCTCCTCAGAACCTGTACTCGACCCCCGCGTAGCCGCTCACGCCCTGTGCCGGATTGGCGAAACGGTTGAATTGATCGTTGACGATGACCGCACCGGCGTAGGTCTTGTCGGTCAAGTTCCTGCCCTCGGCAAAGAACATCAGGCGTTCGTTCACATTCCACCCGGACCGTAGGTGCAGGACGAAATAGGATGGGTTCTTGACGGTGTTCAAATTGTCCACGTAGAAGCCGGAGAGCGACCACTCGAAGTTCGGGGCGATCCACCAGCCGCGTGGGTGGTCATAGCGGACTTCGACGTTCAGATTGTGCTCCGGCGCGCCGGGCACTGTGTTGCCGTCCTTCGCGATCAGTGCGTTGGGCCCGCCGACGCCTCCGCCGCGCACGTCGTCCGTAAACTTGAAGCGGGACCAGGTGTAGGCGACGCGCGTCTGCAGGCTGTCCTCGTCTGCGCCACCACCCTTCGCGAGGAGCCCTTTGGCCACCACCATCGAGCCCCCGACTTCCACACCCGTGTGACGCGTTCCGTTGACATTTTGGAAGGTGCTCTGGTTGTTGATGTTCGATGCCAGGATCTCCTTCTGCATTTCCAGGTTGTACACGGTCACATCCCACAGATACCGTTTGTCGGCCGTCGTCCCCCGGTGACCGAGTTCGAACTGCCAGGCGCGTTGCGCGTCGAGATTCAAGAAACCCGTGTTGGCCGAACCGGTCGCATTGACCGAAGAGAGCAATTCCAGGTTCAGCGGGGCCTCGTAGGCCCGGCTGGCGTTGAAGTAGAGTTGCGACATCGGCGAGGTCCGGTACACGAAGCCGACCTTGGGGTTCAACGCATCGAACTGCGCGAGCGGCTGCTGCGTGTTCTGCAGGACGGACGGTGTCGTTTGCGTCGCCGGGAAACCGGCCGGTCCGAAGTTCTGAACATTCCCCTGCCGGCTCGAATAGTCCCACCGGCCGCCGACGACCAGGGTGAACCGCTCCGTCGCATCGAACTGGTCTTCGGCATAGGCGCCGAAATAGAGTGTCCGCAAAAACGCGTTCTGGGTCATCGCCCCGATGCTGCCGTTGATATTGACGAAGCGGGTCTGGTGCTGGTCGCCGTAACGAGGCTGGACGCCGACGACGAAGACGTTCTCGCGCCCGAACAAGCGGTTGGCGTTCCGATAGCGAATCTCGCCGCCGACGTTGTTGTTGTCCTGCCGGATGGTCTGGAAGATCGGGTGATCGAGATATTGATACGAATAGTACGGGATGATCTCGATGAACTGGTCGGCGGCAAACTCGTTGCGGTACGCCACGCCGATCCGCTGCAGGTTGTAATAGCGGCCGTACTGGCAGGTTTGATTGTCCAGGTTGCAGGCGAAGAAATTGCCGCCGGCCGGGTTGGCGCCCGGTGTTCGTCCGCCCGCCTGCTGGGGATTCGCAAAAAGCTGCGTATTGGTCAACGCCCCCGGGATGCGCTCCGACACGTTGGCCTGCAGGAAGTAGGCTCGGATTTCCTGGTGCAAGCCCAGTTGCAGGCCGAGATTCGCATTGATGCGCTGTCGGCCCTGCTGGCTGTTGTCTTGAAATCCGTCCTGGCGGTTGCCGGAGACGCTGATGTAGTAATCCGCCGTTGCGTTCATGGTGCCGATCTTGAACGGCAGAACCTTTCCGCTCGAGACCTGTCCCATGTACATGCCGAAGCTTCCGCCCATGCCCCGCATCTGCAGGATCGACGCGCTGTAGCCGGTCCTCGGCACAAAGTTGATCGCGCCGCCGATCGTGTTCGCGCCGTATCGCAAGGCATTCGCTCCCTTGTAGATCTCGATCCGCTCGTAGGCCATGAGATCGATGGATTCGAAGTCCGAGAAGCCGTCTGCATCGCCGAAAAAGATTCCGTTGATGAGAATGTTGATCCCGCGGTGGTGGAAATTGTTGCGCAGCGACGTCCCGCGGATCTGAAACTGTCCTTCATCCGCGCCGAAGCGGGATTGAAAGCGGACGCCCGGCGCAAATTGGAGCACGTCCTGCAGGTTCAACTGGCGCGATTCGACGATCTGTTTCTCTTCGATGAGAATGTTGCTGCCAGGGCGCCGGGCGAACTCTTTCTTGACATCCTCGATATGCTCGATCTTCTGCCCTTCGATATGAACGTCTTCCAGGACGACATCGGGGGTGCTCGGCTCCCGTTCTTGCGCCGCGGCGGCCGGAATCCCTGCCGCGCCCATGCTCATGATCCCCGCACTCCATGCCCCAATAATGATCATAGATACCCGGCAGAGCCCCCGCCGGAGACTCGGCAGACGCATAGCTTCCTCCTCGTATGCACCCGGTGAACGTGGTAGCTGGACGACTATCAGATGAGAGACAGCGGAGGTGGAGAACGGGATCGGCCCAGCCGCAGATCGGCGGCCGGCGGCAACCAGGAGGTTAGCGGGAGAAAGCCGATAAGCAGCAGAAGAATCGGCAGGCCCGCGCGGCACGGCGCGAGAGACACCGAGAGATTGGCCTGACAGGCCCAAGCGCAGAGCGGCGAATGAGTCAGGCCGTTCTGGTTGTGGTGGCTGTGCTGATGATGGCGCGCCTGTCCGGTCAGGGAACCGGCATCGGGCAGGCAAGAGACCGCCGCCACGCTCAGAACGGCGTACACGGCGATCAGCGCGAGAACCAGAACGCCGGCGCCGCCGAGTATCGGCGCAGGACGTTGAGCGCTCTTCGCATGCATGTTGCCGTCCATGTACAAGCCGACCCTATCTCAAGGCATAGTTGATCGGAATCTGCACCACGACTTCCGGGCGTCCGAGCGGATGTTTCAGATGAAGGGGACAGGCCTTACGCACCAGTTCCATCGCGTCCTGGTCCAAGATGTCGTAGCCGGAGCTTTTTTGGATTTGCAGGTCACCCAGGTGCCCGTCTTCGCGGATCACCGCTTTCAGGACCACTTTCCCTTCCCATCGATTCAGCCTGGCTTCATGGGGGTACCGTTTGAGCTCCACGACGCGACGCCACAGCGATTCCGCAAGCCAACTGTAATCGGTTTTCGTCGCGGGAGCCGAGCGAGGAGCCATGGCGATCTGCGAAGAGGCCTCCCGCACCGTCGGAGCGGGGGCCTCGGGCTCAACGCGCTCCGCCTCTTCAGACCGGCCCGCTGGTTCGGGTTCGACCTTCGCAAGCGCCGTATCCGGAATCGGCGCAGAGTTGCGGGTGATGGGCGTCACGGCCGGCTGCTCCACAATCGGCTGCCGCTCGACCACCACCGCCGATTGCGTCGGCATCGTGGCGACAGCGACAAGAGAGGCCAGCTCCGGCTGCTGAACGGCGACCGGCGCTTGTGCCACGCGAGTCGGCTCCACTGCGGGAGATTTTGACTCGGTCATCACCGGCTCGATCTGGCGGATCGGCCGAGACAACGCCGCCTGGATTTCCGTTCCCTGTTGAACCGGCTTCACCTCCTGGACCGCCGTGCTCTCCGCTATCTGTCGAACAGGGGCAAGTTCTCTCGGTACCGTTCCAGTCTGCTGGACCGGCTGGGAGCGCACCTCCTGGGGTTGGACTTCCACAACCGGTTCCGCCGGCTGAACGGCTGTGACCACGTGGCGGACTTGCCGCTCGATCGTCTCGACGTACCGGACGATCGGCTGCGGCGACGGCCGGACCGGCTCGACCGGAGCCGGGTGCTTGTGCGGTTGCGCGGGGTGCAAAGGCGATGTCGTCTCCGTCATGCGCGTCGGTCCGGCTGGGACATCCTGCTTGAACGGCTCGACCAACGACACCTCCCATCGAAAGGGTTCTTGTTCAGGCACCGGGCGTAGGTTCGTCATGACGCCGAGTGAGACCGCGACGGCAACAGCATGGAGCAGTCCGGAACAGATCCAGCCTGCAGCCCATTGCCGCCGCTCGACTGAAGTGACCGCCGGGCGTTCCAATCCGTTTACCCCGTTCATCGCGGAGTCTCCATCACGTGTTCAAACAGGGACACCATGGCCGGACTGTCCCATTCCCGCGGACCGACCGCGCGGCCCACCCAACGGCCGTTCCGATCGATCACCACCGTCGTCGGCAATCCCCGCACACCGAAGGCCGCGCTGACGTCCTTGGTCTCGTCCAGCAAAATGGGAAACTCCACGTTCAGAATCCGCGCAAACTGCCGAATAGCCTCTGGCTCCCGGTCGGTCGTCACCGCTAACACTTCGAACCGCCGCTCATCCAAATTCCGCCTGAGCCGCTGAAGGGCCGGCATTTCATCTTTGCAGGGCCCACACCATGTCGCCCAAAAATTGACCACGACGACCTTGCCGCGGAGACTGGTGGAATCCACCGTGCGACCATCGAGGGTAGTCATGGCAAACAGCGGCGCCGTCGGCGCTCCGTTGATCCGTTGCACCCCCGCCGCCCGATAAGGATCGACGCTGTCCGCCGAGACCGTACCCGGCGAGCCGAGCGCCGCGAGTACGACCGCGGCGGCGAGGACCGGTGAGAGGCTCATGTCGGTTGCCTCGCTTCTCCCCTCGGCAGCCGGCCCTGCTGCACGACAATCCGCGTGTGGGGAAACGCGTGTTCCACCCAACTCACGGCGAATCGACCATCGTCATGAACGGCTACTGCCGGCTGTTCCGCCTTGGCACCCTCGCTCAAGGTCACGACCGGCCCGAAACTGCGGCCGCGATCTTCCGAGACGCGCATGACGACGCGCTTCCGCACGCCGGTCACTTCTTCCCACACCGCGATCACCGCGCCGTCCGGATGGACCGCTATTCGCAGATGATCGGGCAAGGCCGTCGTCGAGGTATGAAGAGAGACCGGCTCGGAAAAGGTCCGGCCCCGGTCATCCGACGTCGCCAGGTAGATCCGCGGCTGCTCACTTGTGCCCTCGGTGTACCAGCCGACGTACAGGCGACCCTGCCGGTCGAACGCGATGGACGGACCGCGATGGGGACAGGCATCGAAGACCCATCCGTCCTTCCTCACCGGCATCGGCTGTGAAAACGACGCGCCCTTGTCCGTCGAGCTCGCCACCACGATGTCGCGGACATTGCCGGGAAAGGTCTTGCGCCACGCGACCCACAACGTGCCGTCCGGAGCCAGCGCCGCCACGGGCCGGCAACAGGGGCAGGCCATCCCGTCGATCACGAAATTGGCGCCGATCGTCGCGCCTTTGTCCTGAGAACGGGCGAAGACGGCGCCCGCTCCGCTCTTGTCCTTTGCCCGGCCGTCCAACCACGCGATATACACCCGCCCATCCGCATCCGCGACCACGTCCTCGAACACGTGGCTGATCGGGAGACCGTCATCATTGACGAGGACCGGGCGCTGGAAGGTGCGGCCCCCGTCCATCGAGCGCGCCAGGCGTAAGTCCGACGCGAAGAGCGCCCCAGCGGTCTTGTTGGGCGTGGACCAGGTGACGTAGAGTTCGCCCTCCGATCCTGCCGCCAGCCCAGGAGATTGATGCAGCGCCTCGGGCTCGGCCCCGTCGGGATTCACCCGTACCGGCGGCGAAAGCGGCCGCCCGTCGGGACCGACGCCGAGGAGATACACGTCACCGGCTGTCGCGTTCTTTTCGAACCAGGCGACACGCAACGTGCCGGTTCGGTCGAAGCGGATCGCCGGCGGGGAGACCGGTCCCGGGCCTTCGCGAAGGGTGCTCTTTTCTCCCAACACCGGTGGGATTCGATCTGGAGCGGCGTCAATGACAGCGGCGCACACAGCCACGCTCATGCCGAAGACGAGCGACATCACGAGCGAGCGGATGGCCGACTGCCGCGTTCTGATGCGCCGTTCCGAACCGACCATACGCCTACCGTACCGACGCTGACCTGGGAGCCCCGGCGGCTTGAATACGGCCGACGACTTCTATGATCTTCTGTTCGGTCAACAGACCCCCTTTAATGTACTCCTGCACCACGCCGGATTCATCGATGAATACGCTGACCGGCAAGCCGAACACCCCGAACTGGTTGGCCACGCGATTGTCGCGATCGAGCAGAACCGGGAAGGTGTGACCGTAGGTCCGAACATGGTCCCTGACCTTCGCCTCGTCTTCCAGTTCGTTGACGGCCAATACCACAAAGCCTTTGTCACGCAACCGGTCGTAGGTCGCCTGCATGGCTGGCATTTCGGTCGTGCACGGCTTGCACCAGGTCGCCCAGAAATTCACCAGCACGATCTTGCCTCGGTAGTCGCTTAAGCGATGCACACGGCCGTTCAGGTCGGTCAGGCTGAAGTCCGCGGCCGGTGTTCCGACGACCGGCGGCCGCCCGGACATCCCCCAGGCCACATCGGCCGCCTGGTTCATCGCAAAGGCAAGTCCAATCACAACTACGATCACGATCAGGAGCGCGTTCATCATCATCCTCCCGTTGAGCGACTTCGCCCGGACAACTCCGAACTACGGTTTGACGACCTGAAACGACTTGGTGATCCCGAAGACGAAGCTGGTCCCCTGCGCCAGATTGTTGTTGGCGTCCCGTGCGATGGGAATCTGCGAATAGAAATACAACGACGCCATGCTGGCCCAGTCGGCCTCGATCAGCGAACTGAGGTTGATCTGAAAGCCCGGGGTGTAGGCCAAATAGGTCGAGCCGGTGTTCGGCACACGACGGTTAGCGATGTTCGGATCGAGTTCAATTGTTTCACCAGGAAATCCCCCATCCGCAGGAGTCCGCGACCGCTCCAGCGACGCGCTCATGTTGTCATGCACCAGATACCGGTAGTTGAGCTGGTTGGTCAGTACCAGCCACGGCACGGTCACCAGGTTGAGCCCGACATTCAGGAGGTATTCGTCGCCGAACTGGTACCCGTCGTTGTTCCGGAAGGTGTGCCGGTAGCTGCCGAAGGCGAATTGATTCAGACGATGGGGAATCAACTCATAGGTCTGGTAGATCGTCCCGATCAACCCCACATTGCCTCGTCCGAGCTGCGTCGGCGACTCCATAATCCCCCCGCTGCTGTCCCTCGCCCGCGTGTCGCCGGTAGGCAGATCCACCCCGAATCCCAACACCACCATGCTTCTCAATGTCGGGAGCACGTTGTACTTGGCGGTGACCCTGATGTCTCCAATTCCGTTATCCGCAAAGTGCACGGACTCGCCTTCGCCGTTCGGTCCCTCTTCGCCAAGACCGTCGAGGTGCCCGTGCTTCCGTTTGAGATACGGAATCGTCAGCTCCAGCCCGAATCGGTCCGTCACGCCGTAGTTCAGATCCAGGGTATAGGTCTGCGTGATCGTCCGCGTTTCCCGATGATGGTCCAGGATCAGCCGCCGCCGCTCCTGATCGATGGCGGGGATGATACCAGAGGTCCCGCTGAGCAACCGCATCGGCGTGTAATTGTAAATGCCGTTGATCGTGAGGAGTCCTTGCTGTGGCACCTGTTGCTGCGAGCCGATCACAACGAAGCAGGTGACCGCTCCACAAGACGCCTGGACACGGGATGACTCCGCCAGGCTGCACAAGATGATCGTGAAAAAGCCAAATAAGCTGACTGCCCATTTCCTCGTCGTTTTGCCCATGTTTGCTCCATCTCATCCTCATCGCACCGGACTTCGTCGCGACGGGCGCACACCGGCACTGAATTCGCGAGAAAGCTGGTCGACTATGGGCTGAAGGCGTTCGCCTCATCGCCGCGTCTCCAGAGTCGAAAGACCTTCCCCGGAGAGCCTTCCTCGACCGGCCGAACGGCGAACCACTCGGCTCCATTCTTCATGGGGCCGGCCGACTGCACAAACAAGAGCGACGTTCAGCCCGGTTGTCTCTGTGACGAGCTAGATGGGGAAAACGGGAGGACCGCGGGAAGCAAGAGCTTGACTGGCTGTCTCTGAAGGTTCCAGAAAGAATGGGAGGCTGCCGAATGTCAGCGGACCAACATCGACGTGAAGGACGAACGGAATCTCTCCGAACACCTGACCCGCCGCGCACATCCAGGCGCAGATCCCGGTGCTGTGCAGGCCAGCCGCGTGGTGCGCGGCATGCTGGAAGTCATGCGCGACGACGCTGCCGGTCGTGGCGGCAAGCACGGTGACGACCGTGACGACCAGCACCCAGGTTGTCGATCCGAGAAGGGAACGCTTCATGACCTCACGGCGTCGAAGGAGGATCGCCCTGTATGGTAGCAAAGTGCCTGCGGTCGCGTCAAAGGCGCGCCGGCGTCGAGCGCTTATCGCCCTCCCTGCCCGACGATCCGCTCGACCCGGTCGTCTTTTCCGCCAAGCTCCCGATATTTCCGGTATTGAGCGAGGGCCTTGGCCGCGTCCTTGCGATGCAGCTCGTAGAAGACGCCCAGATTGTAGTGGGCCTCGACGAAGTCCGGCTTCAACGCGACCGCGGTCTCGTACGCCCGCTCGGCTTCGTCCAACTTGTTGAGACTGGTATAGACGACGCCCAGGTTCATGTGGGCTTCGGCGTACTCGGGACGCAGCCGGATGACCTCCTGAAACTCTTTCGCGGCATCCGCCAGCCGTCCCTGGCTGCGGTAGATGAACCCCAGATTATAGTGAGCGTCGACCAGGTCCGGTTTTGCCGCGATCGCCTGCCGGTATGCATAGGAGGCTTCGGCTAGGTCGTTCGCCTTCTCGGCGATCCGTCCCAGGAGATACCAGCCGTCCGCATGCCGGGGATGGGTCTTCACCAGCTTCCGCAGCAGCGCCTGAGCGCGGAGGCTGTCGCCCTGATTGTCGTAGAGGCTCGCCAAACTGAAAACGGCGTCGCGATGGTCCTGGCGGAAATCGAGCAGTGCTTCATAGGTTCGGATCGCCGCCGCGCGGTCGTGGCGCGCCTCGTAAAGTTTCGCCAGATCAAGATAGGCCTCTTCGTCACGCGGTGCGACCGAAATGGCTCGTGTCAGCGCACGCTCGGCCTCGGCCGACTTGCCCTGCGACAGGTACACATCGGCCAGGTCGTTCAGGACCTCCGCGGAATCGGGCTTGAGCGTGAGCGCCCTCTGGAGCGCCTCGGCCGCCTCAACCGGCTTTTTTTCCCCTTGGAAATACGCAAGCCCGAGCAAATGGTAGGATTCGGCGGAGCGGGGATCGATCTCGATGGACTTTTTCAGCGCTTCGATGGCGCCGTCAAAGTCCCCTTGGCGGAAGAGCCCGGACGCTCGGTCGTAGTGCCGCTTGGCGGCGTCGGACGTGGCGCTGTGAGCGGCGCCGAGCAGCGCAAGACTCGCGACCAACATCCAGATGAGCGGCCGCACGAGTCTCGGCCGCCGTTGTCTCTGACCCGGCATGACGTCCGATGCCTTCTCCGCCGTCCGCTCGCTCCGCACAGCCGCACGCCGCGAGTCCGTCCCCTCCGGACTATAGCCGGAGCCGGGGACGAAAGCAACGGATCGGTTTGCCGTAGGATTCACACGGGAATTGCTGTATACTTTTCTTCACTCGACGCGACATGCGCCTCTAGCGCGGTCGACCAACGCCTATGTTCACCAAAATTCTGAACCTCATTTTCGGCAGCAAGAACGACCGGGAGATCAAGGCGCTGCGGCCCATCGTGGACCGCATCAACCAGCTTGAGCCCTCACTCACGCCGCTCTCCGACCATGCGCTGGCGGACAAGACGCAGGAATTTCGCAAGCGGCTGGAAGCCGGCGAGACGCTGGACGATCTGCTGCCGGAAGCCTTCGCCGTCTGTCGGGAAGCCTCGCGGCGCCGGCTCAACATGCGGCATTTCGACGTGCAGTTGCTCGGCGGCATGATCCTGCACAAAGGCCGCATCGCCGAAATGAAGACCGGCGAGGGCAAGACGCTCGTCGCGACGCTGCCCCTGTACCTTAACGCGCTGGAGGGCAAGGGCTGCCACTTGGTGACCGTCAACGATTATCTGGCGAAACGCGACGCGCAATGGATGGGTCCGATCTACCACTCGCTCGGCTTATCGATCGGGGTGATCCAGCACGACGCGTCGTTCCTGTTCGATCCGACCTACGAGGCGGCGGACAAACGTCTGCAGCACCTGCGGCCCTGCACCAGACAGGAAGCCTATCGGGCGGACATCACGTACGGCACCAACAACGAGTTCGGCTTCGATTACCTGCGCGACAACCTGATCGTCAGCGACCTGAGCCAGTGCGTCCAGCGGGAGCTGAACTACGCGATCGTGGACGAGGTGGACAGCATCCTCATCGACGAGGCGCGGACGCCGCTGATCATTTCCGGCCCTACAGAACAGTCCACGGACCTCTACTACCGCATTAACGCCATCATTCCGCAACTCAAGCTGGACCGCGACTACACGATCGAAGAGAAGACCAAGACCGCCGCGCTCACTGAAGAAGGCAACGCGCGGGTCGAAAAGCTGCTCGGCGTGGACAATCTCTATGATCTCGCCCACATGGATCTCGTCCACCACGTCATCAAGGCGCTGCAAGCGCACGCGCTCTACAAGCGCGACGTGGATTACGTCGTCAAGGACGGCGAAGTCATCATTGTGGACGAGTTTACCGGCCGGCTCATGCCGGGCCGGCGGTGGAGCGACGGGCTGCACCAGGCGGTGGAGGCGAAGGAAGGCGTCAAGATCGCTAACGAGAATCAGACCCTGGCGTCCATAACCTTCCAGAACTACTTCCGCATGTATAAGAAGCTGGCCGGCATGACCGGCACGGCCGACACGGAAGCGGGCGAGTTCGCCAAGATCTACAACCTCGACGTCAACGTGATTCCGACCAACCGGCCGATGATCCGGAAGGATTACCCGGACGTGATCTACCGGACCGAACGGGAGAAGTTCAACGCGATCGTCGAGGAGATCAAGGACTGTTACGAGCGGGGGCAGCCTGTGCTGGTCGGCACGATCTCCATCGAGAAGTCGGAGCGGCTGTCGTCCTACCTGAGCAAGCACGGCATCAAACACAACGTCCTGAACGCCAAATACCACGAGAAGGAAGCCGAAATCATCGCACAGGCCGGCCGTAAGGGCGCCGTCACGATCGCCACCAACATGGCCGGCCGCGGGACGGACATTCTGCTGGGCGGCAACCCCGATTTCCTGTTCAAGCGCATCCTCTATCAGGACGAGCACCTGCCCGAGGACAAGAAGCTCGAGATCTACGAACAGATCAAAGCCGACTGCGAGAAGAACAAGCAGGAAGTGGTTGCGTTGGGCGGCCTCCACATCCTCGGCACCGAGCGTCACGAGAGCCGCCGCATCGACAATCAGCTCCGCGGCCGGGCCGGCCGCCAGGGGGACCCCGGCTCCTCGCGATTCTACCTCTCGCTCGAAGACGACCTCCTGCGCATCTTCGCGTCGGAGCGTATCTCCAACCTGATGCTCAAGCTCGGCATGGAAGAAGGCGTCCCGATCGAACATCGGATGGTGACCCGCTCCATCGAGAATGCGCAGAAGAAGGTCGAGGCGCACAACTTCGAGATCCGCAAGCAATTGCTCGAATACGACGACGTGATGAACAAGCAACGCGAGGTCATCTACCAGCACCGCCGCGCCGTGCTCGCCGGCGAGAATCTCAAAGAAGACGTTCTGGAGATGATGGACGAGGTGATCCGGTCGCTGGTGGACGTGTACTGCGCGGAAGACCAGTATCCGGAGGAGTGGGACTTCAAGGGCCTGGCCGATGCCATGCAGGCCCAGTTCGCGCTCGACATTGCGCACGGCTCGGGCGACCCCGCCGCGCGCTTCAACGACCTGGGCCGCGACGCGATCATCGAGGATCTGCTGGATCAGGTCCGGGCCGCGTACGAGCAGAAGGAGCGGGAACTCGGCTCCGACCTCATGCGCTATCTGGAGAAGATGCTGCTCCTCCAGGTAATCGACCACCATTGGAAGGATCACCTGCTTGCGATGGACCAACTGCGGGACGGTATCGGCCTGCGCGGCTACGGACAGAAAGATCCGCTGATCGAGTACAAGCGCGAAGGCTTCGACATGTTCGCCGCCATGATGTCCCGGATCAAATCGGACGCGCTGGAACGGCTGTTCCGCGTCCAGGCCGTCCGCGGTGAAGAACCGCCGCCCGTCGCCCGTCCGGCCGCGTCTCCTCGCCTCACCCTCAACCGCGGCGACGCACCGGCCGCGCCCCGCACCGTCCAGCGCCAGCACGAAAAAGTCGGCCGCAACGATCCCTGCCCCTGCGGGAGCGGGAAGAAATACAAAAAATGCCACGGGGCGTAGGATCGGCCAATTCGCATTGGGAAGAGACGGCCGATTGCGAACAGAAAACTGGTGAGCAAAGGCCGCTGCTGCCGTTTCAACCTCCATCCCTCGCCTCTCGCCGCGCCTGGTTCCGACGTTTCTTACCTTGACTTGGCTTCAAGGCTAAAGCTAATGTAGATCACTTTGGGCTCGCCCCGAAGGGTGAAGCTCGCCCTGAAGGCGACCGGCGCCGATGAAGGCAAAATCCTCATTGATCAGCGGACATCCGGACCTGATCGCCGAGATCGCGGCGGAAATTTCCAACACGGGGCCGATCCCGTTTGCCAGGTTTATGGAGCTTGCGCTTTACCATCCGCGGTTCGGGTACTACGTTCGCCCGGCGGATGGTCCGGTGACCGAGCGTATAGGCTGGTCGGGCGACTTCTACACGAGTTCCGACGTGCATCCGCTGCTCGGTCAGGCGTTGGCCAGACAGGCCCGGCAGATCGATGAGCTGCTCGGCCATCCTGATCCCTTCACCGTCATCGAGATGGGCGCAGGCAAAGGACTCCTCGCTCGACATTTCCTCTCGAGCTGCGAGGGGGAATCCGCTTCTTTTGCGAATCGCCTCCGATATGTTCTGATCGAGCGCAGCCCGGCCATGCGGGAGCAACAGCGTCGGAACCTCGCGCCCTATCTCGCCCCTCCTGCTCGAGTCTCCTGGATCTCCTGTCTGTCCGACCTGCCGGATGCGAGCTTAGTCGGGTTGTTGTTTTCGAACGAACTGGTCGATGCGTTCCCGGTGCATCGCATCGAGATCGTCGGCGGCGAACCGAAGGAGATCCACGTCGATTATCGGGACGGGCGATTCGTCGAATGTCTCTGTCCCCTCTCTGCGCCGGAGATCGAAATGTATTTGCGCCGGGTGGGTTCGGAGCTGCCGAACGGGTATCGAACCGAGATCAATCTCGAAGCGCTCCGATGGATCAAAGACGTCGCTCGTGTCATGGGCCGCGGCATCGTCATCACCATCGACTACGGTCACACCGCACAGGACCTGTACGCGCCCGAGCGCCGTCGCGGGACGTTTCTCTGCTACTACCATCAGATGGCGTCGGAGGATCCGTATACCCGCGTCGGGGAGCAGGACATGACCGCCCACGTCGATTTCACCAGCTTGGCGACGGCCGGCGAAGAAGCGGGGCTGCGCGTGGCCGGATTCACTAATCAGATGAGCTTTCTGATCAGTCTCGGCGCCGAGCACATGATCGACTCGCTCGATCCCGAGTCGCCGGAATTTCGGGCTGCACTGCATTTGCTCAAGCCGGAAGGCATGGGGCGCACGTTCAAGATCCTCGTGCAGCACAAGGGCATGCCCGAACCGGAGTTGGAAGGATTGAAGTACAGACCGTTCTTCGGATCGGCACTCACGGCGACGAAAGCTTCCGGGAATGTGCCGAACCTGGAAGCCATCGGCCAATAGCCGTCAGCCTTGTATAGTATGGGCGACGAATCCGTTCCGCTGAATTACATCCCGATTTTGGCGTTCATCGCCATCGCGCTGGCGTTTGGCGTGGTGTCGCTTCTGATCGGATGGGTCGTCCGTCCGAATCGGCCGTATCGGGCGAAGCTGGTGCCGTACGAGAGCGGAAGCCCGTTGTTTCAGGACGCCCGCGTGCAGTTCCCGATGCGCTACTACATCATCGCGATGCTGTTCGTGATTTTTGATGTCGAGGTCGTCTACCTGTACCCATGGGCCGTCGTGTTCAAGCAGCTCGATCTCGCCGGCATCCTCGGCATGGGGTTTTTCCTACTGATCTTGATCGTCGGCTTCTGGTACGAATGGAAGAAGGGGGCGTTGGAGTGGGACTGACGCGCGAAGCGCACGAATGAGAAATTTGGAATGTGGAATTATGAATTCTGATCTTTCAGTTTCCGGTCATTCCTCATTTCTCATTCCACATTATTCCACATTGGAGCGAAGTGAGCTTCTTAGAGCGCCAACTTGAACCAAACATTCTGACGACCAACCTGGACGCCTTCGTGTGCTGGGCGCGGAAGTCGTCGCTGTGGCCCATGACGTTCGGGTTGGCCTGTTGCGCGATCGAGATGATCGCGACCGTGTCGTCCCGGTACGACATCGACCGCTTCGGCGCCGGAGTGTTCCGTGCCTCTCCGAGACAGTCGGACCTCATGATCGTGGCCGGTACAGTCACGCGAAAGATGGCGCCGGTGATCCGCCGCATCTACGACCAGATGGCCGAACCGCGCTACGTGATCTCGATGGGCTCCTGCGCCACCTCCGGCAACCATTACAACAGTTACAGCGTCGTCCAGGGCGTGGATCAGATCGTCCCGGTGGACGTGTATGTCCCCGGCTGCCCGCCCAGGCCGGAAGCGTTGCTGGACGGCCTGCTCAAGCTGCAGGAAAAGATCCAACGGGAGAAGGTGTTTGTGAAATAGGGCAATGGGCAATAGGCACTGGGTTATAGGAAAGAATTCTTTCCCATTGCCAATCGCCTAGAGCCCATAGCCTAAGAGCATACATGCATCCGGTTCTTGAACGGCTGAAAACACGATTTCCCGACGCGGTCCTGGCAGTTCATGAGGACCAGAATCGAGGGGAGTTGTCCGCCCGCGTCGCCGCCGACTGCATCGTGGATGTGGCGCGGTTCCTCCACGACGATCCGGCGATGGCATTCGATCACATCACGGACGTGTGCTCGGCCGACTTTCCGGAAGACCGCGAGCGGTTCGAAGTGATCTACCATCTCCTGTCGTTGCCGCATCGCCGGCGCATCCGGCTCAAGGCTCGCGTCACGGAAGAGGACCCTCGCATCGATTCCGTCACTGGCATTTGGAAAGGCGCGGAGTTCATGGAGCGGGAGGTCTACGACTTGATGGGCATTCGTTTCAACGGACATCCGGACCTGCGCCGCATCCTCATGCCGGAAGACTACGACGAGGGCTACCCGCTCCGGAAAGATTTCCCGACGGAAGGCAAGGGGTGGCGCAGCTCCTTCGACTTCATCCCCCGACTTGACGAGCCGCCCGTCGAAGTCGAAGGCGAGATCCCCGAAAACCAGAAGAAACCCTTCACGGCCGGCAACGGAGCCGTATCGTCCATCCGCAAGGAAGAGCTGCTGCTGAACATGGGCCCCCAACACCCGAGCACGCACGGCGTGCTGCGCGTGGTGCTCGAACTCGACGGCGAGCGGATCGTCAAGGCGACGCCGGACCTCGGCTACCTGCATCGCGGCGTGGAAAAGCTGGCCGAGGGGTTGCACTACCTGCAGATCATCCCGCACACCGACCGGCTCGACTATGTCTGCGCCATGGCGAACAACTACGCGTACGTGCGGGCCGTCGAGAAGCTCGTGGGCATTAAGGTGCCGGAACGCGCCGAGTATATCCGCACGATCGTCGCGGAGATGCAGCGGGTGGTCGGCCATCTGTTCTGGCTGGGTACGCAAGCGCTGGACATCGGGGCGATGACGGTCTTCTTTTGGACGTTTCGCGAGCGCGAAGCGCTGTTGGACATGTTCGAGCAGCTCTGCGGCGCGCGGCTGACGTTAAACTATTACCGCATCGGCGGCGTGGACAGCGACTTCACGCCGGACCTCGCCGCGCGCCTGAAGGCGTTCCTCGACACGTTCTACGACCGGATTCACGAGTACGACACGCTCCTCATGACGAACCGCATCTGGCTCGCCCGCACGAAGAACGTGGCCGTCATCTCCGCCGAAGACGCGATCAACTTCGGCCTCACCGGGCCGGTGCTGCGCGGCTCCGGAGTGGCGTATGACGTGCGGAAGTTCGAACCTTACGGCATGTACGATCGGGTGGAATGGGAAGTGCCGGTCGGCAAGCACGGGGACACCTACGACCGGTACTGGGTGCGGATGGAGGAGATGCGGCAGAGCTGCCGGATCATCCGCCAGTGCCTGGACCAGATGCCGCCCGGCCCGATCATGGCCGATCTCCCCCAGGTGATCCCGCCGCCCAAACCCAAGGTCATGCGGGACATGGAGAGCCTGATCCATCATTTCATCATCTTCACGCAAGGCTTCAAGCCGCCGAAAGGCGAGACCTATTGCGCGTCGGAAGCGCCGAAAGGAGAACTGGGCTTCTTTATCATCAGCGATGGGAGTCCCCGACCCTATCGGTTGAAGATCCGGGCCCCGTCGTTCGTCCACATGGGCGCTTTCGACCACATGGCGCGCGGCTATCTGATCTCGGACATCATCACGATCTTTGGCACCTACGACATCGTGATGGGAGAATGCGATAGATAGCTGAGAGGCTATGGGCGCTAGGCGGCGGGCACGAAGAGCGGATCGTTTGTCCTGATCTACAGCCTATCGCCTATAGCCCATCGCCAGGGAGCGATCCAACGACATCAATGTTGCGAGACAAATACCAGAAAGAGATTGACGAGATATTGAGCCGCTACCCGGTTCGCCGCTCGGCGTTGTTGCCGCTGCTTAACCTGGCGCAGCGTGAGGAAGGTCACGTGAGCGAGGCGGCGATGAAGGAAATCGCCGCTATCCTGAAACTCACGCCGCCCCAGGTGTACGAGACGGTCACGTTCTACACGATGCTCAACCTGAAGCCGGTGGGGAAGTTCCACATTCAGGTGTGCAAATCGCTGATGTGCGCCTTGGTCGGGTCCGACACGCTGCTCGGCTGGCTCCGCGCCAAGCTGGGGATCAAACCGGGGGAAACCACCCGGGACCGGATGTTCACCCTCAGCACTGTCGAGTGCCTGGCCGCCTGCGGGGCCGGACCGATGATGCAGATCAACGACGACTATTATGAGAACCTGACCGAAGAGAAGATGGACCGGATCCTGACGGACCTGAAACGCGACGGCACGTCTTCCTTGAAGAGCGGGCCGTTCATGTTGCCGGAACCGCAGAACGTGACACGTGACAGGTAACACGTGACAAGGCCGATGCTGAAGACCCAAGCGAGTATAGAGTTACCCGTCACGCGTTGCGCGTCACTGGTCACGAATTAAGCCATGCCGCACTACGAACCGATCCTGTTGAAGAACATGCTCCAACCCGGCTACACGGGCTCGCTGGCGGACTACGAGCGGTTGGGCGGATATCAGGCGCTCCGCAAGACCCTTGGCAAGATCGCGCCAGCGGACGTGACGGCGATCGTGGTGAAGTCGGGATTGCGAGGGCGCGGAGGCGCGGGATTCCCGACCGGTATCAAATGGGGATTCCTGCCCAAGGATTATCAGGGTCCTCGGTACCTGTGCTGCAACGCGGATGAGAGCGAACCGGGCACGTTCAAGGACCGCCAACTGATCGAGCGCGACCCTCATCAGGTCATCGAAGGCATCCTGCTCGCCTGTTACGCCATCGGCGCCGAGACCGCCTACATCTATATTCGAGGGGAGTTTGCGTTGGGCGCCGCGATTCTGGAGCGGGCCTTGGCGGAAGCCGGAGCCGCCGGCTATATCGGCCGGAACGTTCTCGGCACGGGGATCAACATCGACGTGTGGATTCACCGCGGAGCCGGCGCCTACATTTGCGGAGAAGAGACGGCGCTCCTGGAGTCGCTCGAGGGGAAGCGGGGCTTGCCACGCGTGAAACCGCCGTTTCCGGCCACCCACGGCCTGTACGGCAAGCCGACCGTGGTCAACAACGTGGAGACGCTCGCGAACCTACCGCATATTCTCAACCGCGGCGCCGAATGGTTCGCCTCGATCGGTTCGCCGCCGAAGAGCACGGGCACTCGCATCTTCTGCGTGAGCGGCCATGTGCGGCGGCCCGGCAATTACGAAGTGCCGATGGGGATTACGTTCCGCGAGTTGATCTTCGAACACGCCGGCGGCATGCGGTCGGACAAGCCGCTGAAGGCGTTCATCCCGGGAGGGGCGTCAGCGCCGTTTTTGACTCCCGACCACTTGGACGTGAAAATGGACTTCGAGTCGGTGGCCCAGGCGGGCTCGATGCTGGGATCGGGCGGGGTCACGGTCATGGAGGAGGGCACCAGCATGGTCTGGGCCGCGCTGCGCCTGATGGAGTTCTTCTACCACGAGTCGTGCGGCAAGTGCACTCCCTGCCGGGAAGGCAGCTCGTGGCTGGTCCAGACCTTGCGCCGCATCCTCGCCAAGCGCGGCCGCAGGGAGGACCTTGAAACCCTGAGCGATCTATGCCAGAACATCGCGGGCCGAACGGTCTGCGCGTTCGGCGACGCCGAGGTGGCCCCGATCATGAGCACCCTGAAGTACTGGCGGGACGAGTATGAAGACCTGATCCGGGAGGCGGAATCGTTGGGCTTGGCCGGTGTTCCCGAACTGGTCATGCCGGCGGCGGCACCGCACTAAGCCGCCAGTTCAAAGGGTCTCGGTTTGAGGCTGAGACACGAACGGATGTCTGGAAACCTCGAACATTGAACCTGACAGGTTATGGCGATGACGGCAGACACAGTCCGTTTGACGATCGACGGCATCCCGGTGACGGTGCCTAAGGGCACGTTGGTCATCGAGGCGGCGCGCCGGGTTGGGGTGATGATCCCGCATTTCTGTTACCACCCGAAGCTCAAGCCGGACGCCAACTGCCGGATGTGTCTGGTGGAGATCGAAAAGATGCCCAAGCTTCAGACGTCCTGCAGCACCCCGGTGACCGAAGGGATGAGCGTCCGCACAGCCACGACCGTCGTCAATGAGGCGCACAAGTCGGTACTGGAGTTCATTCTGGCCAACCATCCCCTGGACTGCCCGGTCTGCGATCAGGGCGGCCGCTGCGACCTGCAGGATTTCTCTCACGAGTACACGCCGACCGCCAGCCGGTTCATCGAAGTCAAGCGCATTTTCCAGAAGGAATATTTCAGCCCGCTGATCGAAACCCAGATGAACCGGTGCGTCCAGTGCCTGCGTTGCGTCCGCTACTGCGACGAGGTCATGGATGTCAAAGCGCTGGCGCCGGCCGGCCGGGGGACCATGACCGAGATTAAGCATTTCGGTCCTCACCCATTGGAGTGCGAATTCTGCGGGGGCTGCGTGCAGATCTGCCCGGTTGGAGCCATCACCAGTCGCCTGTCGATGTACGAATACCGGCCCTGGATGCTGAAACGGACCGACACCGTGTGCGCCTACTGCGGGGACGGCTGCCAGATCACGATCCAGACCAAGGACGACGAACCGGTCGAAGTCATGTCGGCCCACGGCGCGGGCCGGAACAACGGCGACCTCTGCGCGCGCGGCTTTTTCGGCTACCACGCGACCAGCCATCCGGACCGTTTGCGGCGTCCGCTGATCCGCCGGGACGGCCAGCTGGTCGAGACGACCTGGGAAGACGCGTTGGAATACGTGGCCGCCGCCGCGATCCGACTCAAGCTGAAGCACGGCCCGGACGCGTTTGGCGGGTTGATCGCATCCCGCTGCACGAACGAAGACCTCTACGTGTTTCAGAAATTCATGCGCCTGACGATCGGCACCAACCGCATCGACAGCAGCGCGCGCTACGGCCACCTCAACAGCGTTCAGGCGATGCGGCGGGTGCAGGGCACCCACCGGTGGACCGTCACGTTCGACGACATCGTCGCCGCCGACGCGCTGTTGCTGGTCGGCACCAACATGACGGAGACCAATCCCGTCACAGGCCTGAGAGTGAAAGAAGCTGTCAAGAAGCGGCAGGCGACGCTGGTGACGGTCGAGGCGCTCGAGCCGGCAATCGACACGATCAGCAACATCGCGAATCTCGCGCAACACCACTTTGCCGTTCACCCGGCTCAGTTCGGCCCTGTCGTCGTAGGCTTGATCAAGGCGGTGATCGAGGACGGCCACGTGGATCAGGAGTTGGCCCGGCAGGCGCCGGCCTATGTGAGCGCGATCGCGCAGGCGGTCCAACGCCTGTCGTGGGCGGAACTTGAAACATCCACCGGCTCGACTCAGGCGGCCGTGCGCGACGCCGCACGGGTCCTGGCGCGCGCCGGACGTCTGGTCGTCCTCATCGGACCCGGCGTGCTGCGGAATCCCGGGGGGTACAACACCGCCGCTAACCTGCTCGATCTGTTGCTGCTCACCGGACATCATGGGCGGCCGGGCTGCGGGCTCGCGCCTTTGGCCGAAGAGAACAACGACCAGGGCGCCGTGGAGATGGGGGCCGTGGCGGAGTTTCTCCCCGGTCCCGTCGACCTCGCGGATCGAACCGCGCGCGAGCGGTTTGCCAACCTATGGAAGGAGGAGCTTCCCAAGGGACCCGGCGCCACACTGATGGAGATGATCGAGGACGCGCGCGCCGGCAGGCTGAAAGCCCTGTTTGTGGTCGGCGAGAACCCGGTCGGCAGTCTGCCGGCCGCCGCCGGTGCGAAGGAGGCGTTGAGTAATCTCGAACTGCTGGTCTGCCAGGAACTGTTCCTCACCGAGACCGCATCGCTCGCCCACGTGGTTTTGCCGGCCTGCTCCTATGCCGAGAAGGACGGGACCTTCACGAACAGCGAAGGGCATGTGCAGGCCGTCCGGCAGGCAATCCAACCGATCGGCGAGAGTCGCCCGGACTGGGAAGTGTGTTCAGCTCTGTCAGGGCTGATGGGCTACCCGCTCGAATACGGCGACGCGCGTGAGATCTTGAAGGAGATTCGCGGCCTCATTCCCGGCTACGGCCTGCTGGGGCCGGCGCCGACGCCGCCTCAAGTCGATCGTGCGGCGGTCGAGCGATATCTCAGCGGAGAATACGCCCGCGACCTGTCGGACCGGTACCAAATTCCAGGCAAGGGGCAAGAGGTCAAGAGCGAGGACAAAAGCGAGACCCTCACATTGGTGTTCGGACAGTCGTTGTTCCATTCGGGTAAGCTGTCCACGCGCTCCAAAGGCTTGCTTCAGGTCGAGAGCGGCGGCGCCTTGCGGATGAACCCCGCGGACGCCGCGCGGCACCGTCTTTCCGACGGCGATCGGGTCCGCGTGTTCAACTCGCGTGGCGAGTTCACGACAGCCGTGAAAATCCTGGCTCGTATCCCGGAAGGGATCGCGTTCTTCCCCGAGCATTTCGATCAGGACGCCAAGGCACTGGCCGACGCGGAACTCGACCCCGTGACGAAGGTGCCGTATTTCAAAATGGCACAGGTGAGAGTAGAACGGCTCGTGGCAAGTGGCCAGAGGCAATAGGCAATGGGGAAGAACAAAAGGTCAACGCGTGCAGCGTATGAGAACCTGCGGTGATGAGCAAGCGAAATTCCACCTCTTGCCCATCGCCCCGAGCCTCACGCCCCGCATTTCCGGAGGAAATGAGTCGTGGTTGAAACGAGCCTGAAGCTGGCGATCTCTCTGACGCAAATTGCCGCCGTGATGGGCGTGGTCCTGCTCACGGTCATGCTGCTGACCCTGCTCGAGCGAAAGGTGCTCGGCTGGATGCAGGATCGGATGGGCCCGATGGAGGTCGGTCCGTACGGCATCCTCCAGCCGATCGCGGACGGGATCAAGCTCTTCTTCAAAGAAGACATCATTCCCGCCGGCGCGAACAAATTCCTCTTCAGCCTGGCCCCGATCCTTGCGCTGGTTCCGGCCTTGATCGGGTTTGCCGTCGTGCCGTTCGGCCCGAACCAGACGGTGGAACTGTTCGGGGTTCGGTTCAAACCGTTCGTCATCAGCGACATCAACATCGGGATCCTCTACATCCTGGCGTTCGCCTCGATCGGCGCTTACGGAATCATCCTCGGTGGCTGGGCGTCCAACAGCAAGTACTCGCTGCTCGGCGGATTGCGGTCGGCCGCACAGGTTATCAGCTACGAGCTGAACGTGGGCCTGGCGATCGTCGGCGTGCTGCTCCTGGCCGGCTCGCTGAGCCTCGTCAAGATCACGGAAGTCCAGGCCGGCGGTTTCTGGAACTGGTTCATTTTCGCGCCACCCTTCCCGCAGATTTTCGCGTTCGTCGTGTACGTCATCTCGGCGGTGGCCGAGACCAACCGGGTACCGTTCGATCTGCCGGAAGCCGAAAGCGAGTTGGTGGCGGGGTTCTTCACCGAATACAGCGGGATGCGGTTCGCGTTCTACTTTCTCGCCGAATACGCCAACATGATCCTGGTATCCTGCGTCGCCGCGGCGCTGTTCCTCGGCGGGTGGAACGCCCCTTATCCGGGCACGATCTTGGGCCGCATCGGCTTGGAGCACATTTCCTGGATGGAGAACGTAGGCTGGTTCACCGTCAAAGTGTACTTTTTCCTGTTCCTGTTCTTCTGGCTGCGGGCCACGCTGCCGCGCCTGCGCTATGACCAACTGATGCGGTTCGGGTGGAAAGTGATGCTGCCGATCGCGCTGGGCAACATTCTGATCACATCGATCGCGGCATACCTGTTCCCGAGATGAAGAATTGAGGACTTGCTCATGCCGATTGAATCATTGACAGACGGTTTCAATCACAAAATGGATCAATGAAGAAATGGCCCGATCGTTAAAGGCTTGGCTCAAGACGATCACCTTCTACGAGATCCTGGTGGGTATGAAGGCCACGTTGACGCATTTGCTGCGCTATCGGCCGGTCACACTCCAGTATCCTCACGAAAAACGCACTCTGCCGGACAGCTACCGCGGCATGCTCGCGTTGCTGCGCTATGATGACGGCACGGAGAAATGCGTTGGGTGCGATCTCTGCGAAGCGGCCTGTCCCTCTCGGGTGATCCGGGTGGTCAGCGCGGAAGTGCCGGGCGAACCCACCAAGCGGTACGCGAAAGAATATTACATGGACATGACGCGCTGCCTCTTTTGCGGCCTGTGTGTCGATGCCTGTCCGGTGGACGCCTTGGGCATGACCCGCGAATTCGAGTGGGCGGTCTATGACAAACGCCAGCTCCTCCTGAATAAGCAACAGCTCCTCGCCATCGGCGACCGGTCATTCCCCGTGCGAGAGAAACGGCTGGAGCTGCAGCACCCGAATGTGGCGTTCTTCAACGTCGCGTTCAAGCACGTGCCACAGAAACCAACGTGAGCCAATCTCCTCGCCCTCGCTGCGGGTCACCACACAGAGGCGAATGGGGCGGAACCGGCTGTTGGTCTGGGACCTGAACATGACCGGCGGTCCGGCGCTTTGACTTCTGGACTCGGAACGACTGGAGGCTGCGTCCGTTGAATCAGTTCTTCTTTTTTTACTTCGCCGGCGTTATCGCGCTGACTTCGATCCTCGTCGTCGCGCTGCGCAATCCCGTCTACAGCGCCCTCGCTCTTTTGATCATGTTTTTCCACGTCGCGGGCCTGTATGTGACCTTGCACGCGGAGTTTCTCGCCGCCGTGCAAGTCATCGTGTACGCGGGCGCGATCCTGGTGCTCTACCTGTTCGTGGTCATGCTACTGAACGTCAAGCGAGAAGACCGTTACCACGCGCAACTGCCGGTCGCGGCGTTGCTGGGGTTGACGTTCTTGACGACGGTGCTGCTCGCGGCGGTCCGCGTCCGCGACGCCGGCGCTCCCACGGAGACGGCCGACGGCCCCGCCGGGGCTTCGGGAAACACGGAAACGATCGGCCAGGCGCTGTACTCGACGTACCTTTTTCCGTTCGAGGTCGCTTCGCTTATCCTGCTGGTCGCCATGATCGGCGCGATCGTCCTGGCGAAAAAAGACGTCGTGCCGGTGAAGGGTGATCAGTGATGGGCGTCAAACCGAGATCACCAAGAACCTTGCTCATCATCCATCACCCACCACCCATCACGAGGACTGTATGACGGTTCCCCTTTCCCATTACGTGATCCTCAGCGCCTTCGTGTTCATCATCGGCGTGGTGGGCGTGCTGATCCGGCGCAACATCATCATTATTCTGCTGTCGGTGGAGCTGATGCTGAACGCCACGAACATCAACTTCGTGGCCTTCTCGCACTATCTCCAGAGCTCGGCCGGCCAGGTGTTCGTCTTTTTCGTGCTGACGGTCGCGGCGGCCGAGGTCGCCGTCGGTCTGGCGATCATCATCGCCCTCTACCGATCCAAATCGAGCATCAACGTGGACGAGTATCGATTACTGAAATGGTGATGAAGAGTCCGCTTTGGTGAGTGTGTCATTATGCTTTACGTCTTGATTCCCCTCCTGCCCTTCGCCGCGTTCCTGGTGCTCGGTTTGGCCGGTCACTGGATCAGGGAACGGGCGCACCTCGTGGCCGTGCCAGCCGTCCTCGGCTCGCTCGCGCTTTCCCTCATTGCGTTCACGAACGCGGCCGAAGGCGACCGGATTTCGGTTCCGCTGTACACATGGATCGACTCGGGCGAACTGGAAATCCGCCTGGGCCTGTTCATCGACCGGCTGACCGCCGCCATGCTGTTGCTCGTGACGATTGTCAGCTCGCTCGTGCACGTGTACACCATCGGCTACATGCACGGCGAGAAAGGGTACGCGCGCTTCTTCGCCTACATCGCCCTCTTCACCTTCTCCATGCTGATGCTGGTCATGGCCGACAACCTGCTCCAGTTGTTCGTCTTCTGGGAGGCGGTCGGTCTGTGTTCCTACCTGCTCATCGGCCACTGGTACGAGCGGCCGGTCGCGTGCGCCGCGGCGACCAAGGCCTTCGTCGTGAACCGGGTCGGCGACTTCGGGTTCCTGCTCGGGCTCCTGGTCATTGTCTATAACTTCGGCTCCTTGGATTATCGACAGGTGTTCGCTCAGGCTCCGGGCTTCGCCGGCGACATGATGAACCTACTCCGTCCGTTCGGAGGGACGTGGGAAGTCTCCACGCTCACCGTGATCTGCCTCCTGCTGTTCGCCGGCGCCGTCGGGAAATCGGCGCAGGTCCCGCTGCACGTCTGGCTCCCCGACGCGATGGAAGGTCCGACGCCGATCTCGGCCCTGATCCACGCGGCCACAATGGTGACCGCCGGCGTGTTCATGGTCGCCAGGCTGGCGCCGCTGTATCACCTCTCGCCGGTCGCGATGGACGTGGTGGCAGTGGTCGGGGCCCTGACGATGGTCCTCGGCGCGACCATCGCGCTGACGCAGACCGACATCAAGCGGGTCGTCGCCTATTCGACCGTGAGCCAGCTCGGCTATATGATGATGGCCTGCGGCCTGGGCGCTTATGCGGCCGGCATGTACCACCTGCTCACGCACGGCGCGTTCAAAGCGCTTCTGTTCTTGGGTTGCGGCTCGGTGATCATCGCGCTGCATCATGAACAGGACATGCGGCGCATGGGCGGACTCAAAGCCAAGCTGCCGATCACATACTGGACCTTTGTCGTCGGCTCGCTGGCGTTGGCCGGCTTTCCGCTGACCGCCGGCTTCTTCAGCAAGGATGCCTTATTATTGGCGGCATGGTCGTCGGGGGCATTGGGGCAAACGCTCTCGGTCTTCGGGCTGCTCACGGCCCTCCTGACCGCCTTCTACAGTTTCCGCCTCGTCTTCGTCACCTTCTGTGGCCCGTCCCGTATCGATCCCCACCTGGTCGGCCGTATCCATGAACCGTCCAAGACGATGACGGTTCCCTTGCTCATTCTGGCCGTGCTCAGCGTGGCCACCGGCTACTTGGGCATCCCCGAATTTTTAGCGCCGGTCTTTCCCGGCGGCGCAGAGGCCGGCCATCACGGCGGAGCCGCCGCGATCGGCATCATGGCCATGGCGACGCTGATGGGGCTGGCCGGCATCGCGGCGGCGTACTACGTCTATGTGAAAGAGCCCGGGTTGCCGGATCTGCTTGCCGCGCGCTGGAAACGGGCCTATCAGCTCTCGCTTCACAAATGGTACGTAGACGAACTCTACGACGCGAGCATCGTGCGACCCACATTCTCGCTCGCCGACGGCCTGTGGAAACGGGTGGACGTCGCGATCATCGACGGCGCGGTGAACGGGGTCGCGCGCGCCATCGCCTGGGGTGGATGGCTGTTGCGCCTGATCCAGAGCGGGCAGACCCAACATTACGCGCTGGGCATGGCGGCTGGAGCGGTGGCGCTGTTGACAGTGTACCTCCTTTTCTAGGGGCGAAACGGGAGGCAACAGGCGATGGGAATTGGGTTAGAAGCGAGCGTTCAGAGCGCGTTTCCCTGGCTGACCGCCGTGGTGTTTCTGCCTCTCGCCGGCGCGGCGCTCGTGTGCCTTGTCCGAGAGACCATGGTCCGTTGGACAGCGTTGGCGGTGACGGTCGCCGACTTTCTGGTGGCGCTGCCCGTCTGGTTTCAGTTCGATCCCGCCGTGTCGGGAATGCAGTTCACCGAGCACGTGTCCTGGATCGCGTCTCCGCCGATCAGCTATCGGCTGGGCGTGGACGGCATCAGCCTGCCGCTGGTGCTCATGACCGCCCTCTTGATGCCGCTCTGCGTGCTCGCTTCCTGGCGGGCGATCGAGACCCGCATCCGCAGTTTCATGGCCGTCATGTTGATCATGGAAGCGGCGATGCTCGGCGTGTTCGTCGCGCTCGACTTCGTGCTGTTCTATGTCTTCTGGGAAGCGATGCTGATCCCGATGTATCTCCTGATCGGCGTTTGGGGCGGCCCGAACCGGCTGTACGCGGCCATCAAGTTTTTCCTCTACACCTTGGCCGGCAGCGTCCTGTTACTGGTCGCGATCATCGTCCTGTACTTCCAGGGCGGCCATACGTTCGACATCCTCACGCTCGGCCGGCAGACCTACGACGCCTCGCTTCAGACCTGGCTGTTCCTCGCCTTCTTCGCCGCCTTCGCGGTCAAGGTGCCGATGTTCCCGTTCCATACCTGGCTGCCCGACGCCCACGTCGAGGCGCCCACCGCCGGCAGCGTGATCCTCGCCAGCATCCTGCTGAAGATGGGCGCGTACGGCTTCCTGCGCTTCACGCTCCCCATGCTGCCGGACGCAACGGTGACGTTTACGCCGCTCATGATCACGCTCTCGATCACGGCGATCATCTACGGCGCCTACATGGCGCTGGCCCAGGCCGACCTCAAAAAGCTCATCGCCTATTCCAGCGTCAGCCACATGGGTTTCGTCACGCTCGGCATCTTCGTCCTGAACCACCAGGGTATCGAGGGTGCGGTGCTGCAGATGGTCAACCACGGCATCACGACCGGCGCGTTGTTTCTGTGCGTCGGCGCCGTCTACGAGCGGACGCACAGCCGGATGATCGCCGACAACGTGGGATTGGCCGGTCCCATGCCGCGCTACGCCGCCCTGCTGGTGATCTTCGCGCTCTCGTCGCTGGGGCTGCCCGGCACGAACAGCTTTGTCGGCGAGTTTCTCGTGCTCGTCGGAGCCTTCCTCTCGAACAAGGTCGCGGCGAGCCTGTCTGCGCTCGGCGTGATCCTGGCCGCGGTCTACTTGTTGTGGATGGTCCAGCGCGTGGCGTTCGGCGTGCCCGCTGAACGCGCCGTCCGCCACCTGGTCGATCTGAACCTGCGCGAGATGGCCACCTTCGCGCCGCTGGTCGCACTGGTGTTTTGGATCGGCTTCTTTCCGAATTCCGTGCTCACGCGCATGCACGCCAGCGTCAACGAGCTGGTCGAGCGGGCGGAGCAAGCGAGCACGACCATCAACCCACGCGCGCAGAATCGAGAGGAGGACAGAAAGCCGGGGGTTCATGGTCGACGTTCCACGTTGCCAGTTCGGACTTCGCACCTCGCGACCGAGGCTACCAACCTCGAACTTCGAACTTCGCGCCTTGAACCCGCGGGTGCTGCACCATGACGCTGCCGCTGTCCGACCTCGCCGTCATTCTCCCCGAGCTGATCGTCGTCACGGCCGCCTGTCTCGTGCTCGGGCTTGACCCGATTACGCCTGCGTCGAAGAAAGACGCGCTGGCGTGGTTGAGCCTCGGGTCGCTGGTGATCTGCCTGGGATTCACCGCATCCCAAATGGGCGGCCGGACATCCGCGTTCAGCGACTTGGTGATCATCGATCCCTACGCCTGCTTCTGGAAACTCCTCCTCTATTTGGTGACGGGCCTGACCATCCTGCTGTCGTTCGCCTATCTCAAAGAGGAGCATCTGCACCTCGGCGAGTACTACGGGTTCATCCTGTTGGCGCTGTCCGGCATGATGGTCATGGTGTCGGCCGCCGATTTGCTCACGATCTATCTCGGCACCGAACTGATGTCCCTGTCGCTGTACGTCATGGCCGGACTCAAGCGGTCCGAGCCCCGCTCGCTCGAAGCCTCGGCCAAATATTTCGTGCTGGGCGCCTTTTCCTCCGGCCTCCTGCTGTACGGCATCTCGTTGCTCTTCGGCGCGGCGGGCGCCACGAGGCTCTCCGCCATCGCGATCGCCGTGGCTGAGCGGGGACTCGACGATCCGATCCTGCTCTTGGCGATGATCCTGTTGGCGGTCGGGTTTGGCTTCAAGCTCGCCGTGGTGCCGTTCCACATGTGGACGCCCGACGTCTACGAAGGCGCGCCGACTTCGGTCACCGCCTTCATGGCCGTGGCCTCCAAGGCGGCCAGCTTCGGCGCCTTTCTTCGGGTGTTCGTGGAAGGGCTGGGCGGGCTCAAAGCGAACTGGCAGCCCCTGTTCCTGGCCGTTTGCCTCGCCACGTTGGTGCTCGGCAACGTGGTGGCGATCGTCCAGACCAACATCAAGCGCATGCTGGCCTACTCGAGCATCGCGCACGCCGGCTATGCCCTGATCGGCCTAGTCGCGGCCGGACGGGCGGCCGACGGAACCGGCGCCACAGGCCTGGCCAGCGTCATGCTGTATCTTGCCGTGTACGCCTTCATGACCCTGGGCGCCTTCGCCGTCGTCGCGATGTTGCGCAAGGGCGGGCTCGAGGGCGAGGAGATCGAGGATTTCACGGGCTTGGCCAAGCGGCAGCCGGTGGCGGCGCTCCTCATGTTGGTCTTCATGGTCTCGCTCGCCGGCATCCCCCCGACGGCCGGCTTTATCGGAAAATTTTACCTGTTCATGGCGGCCGTCAACGGCGGGTTGGCTTGGCTGGCCGTCGTCGCGTTGCTCTTCGCCGCCGTGTCGGCCTACTATTATCTGCGCGTGGTCATGGTCATGTACATGCGGGAGCCCGAGCCCAGCTCCACTCCGGTGCCCCGCGTGGCCGCCTCGCCGGCGCTGTCCATCGTCCTGGCCTGCACGATCGCCGGCGTCGTGCTTGTGGGCCTGTTTCCCAATCCTCTCGTTTCGCTGACCGCCCAAGCCGTGCTCATACTGAAGTAACTGCGCCGGCGGCGTTTTCCACCAACTCGTGCGTCCGCGGTCCGGTTGTGGTACGCTCGGACGGCGGACCGGGAGGTGTCGGCCACGGCATGACGAACCCGCTGCGCTTCATGTCCGTCGTGATGACGGAGTTTCGCCGGCTCGGCTGCGCCAGTCTGGCCGCTTCCCTGGCCTTCTTCTCCTTGTTGTCTTTCTTTCCGATGGTCTTCCTGCTGCTCTACGCCGTGGGGTTCCTCGTCAGCCAGGACGTCATCGGCCACCAGTTTCTGTTGAGCTTTTTGAAAGGCTTTCTCCCCGGTCTCGGCGCAGGCTTGGCGAACGAAATCCGTCGTGTCGCCGAGCTGGAGCCCGTCCGTTGGATCGTCTTGCTGGCTTTCGCCTGGTTCGGCACTCTGGTGTTCTTCGAGATCGACTACACGATCAACGTCGTCTTCGGCTCGTCTCGGCACCGCCACCCGCTCATTTCCACCGCCGTCGCCGTCGCCCTGTTCGGCGTCATCGAGCTGCTCCTGATCGTGACCTACGTCGCGACCCAGACCATCGACGCCCTCGTCGCCCATGCGCCCCGCTTGTGGAGCATCGACTTGGTCGCGGTCGCAGCCCATGATTTCGTCCTCACCTACACCCTGCCGTTCATCCTCAGCTTGGCCGCCGCGACCTGTCTCTACCGTTATTTGCCTCAGCAACGCCCAAGCCTGCGCGATGCGGCGGCCGGCGGGCTGCTGTTCAGCCTGCTCTGGGTCCTGGCAAAACTGCTGTTTGTAGCCTACGGCGAACAGGCCACGATTTACGGCCGCCTGTATGGCTCGCTGCTGGACGTCATCATCCTCCTGCTCTGGGTGTACTATTCCGCAAGCCTGTTGCTGTTCGGCGCCGTCATCGTCCGCCGGCTCCAGATTCACACGGCCCCGCCCTCCTCTCCCTGATCGTGTCCGCCGACCGGTCGAGTTCTCCCACGCGGCTTTCTACGGGTTTTCCCGGCCCGCCGCCTTCTGGCCTTTTTCTGGCAGGAAATCGGCTTCCCAGATAAAATGGGCGTCGTTTTTAAGAAACGCGCGGGGACAGATGCTGGAAATCGTGAATCGGGAGTTCTTGCTCTTCGCCGGGGCGATCATCGGATTCGTCGCGGCCGTCCTGTCGTTCATGGACAAGTTGCTGACGATCCAGGATCGGCTGCGCACGACCAAAGCGAACAAACAGATGCCCGTAGAAGGCCGCGCCCAGGGGGAGCCGGTCTCCCACACGGAAACGGTCAGCTCAAAGATCCTGGAAAAGGCGTCTTATCTCTTCCTCTATGAGACCAGTGTGATCGTGGCCGCCGGGATTCTGCTGAACTATCTCGGCCTCACCCTCAGCCGACACCTGCACAGCATTCTCTTCCTCGACATGACCGGCACCGCGCTGGCCGCGTTTCTCTTAGGGCCCTGGTGGGGGGCGATCGTCGCGCTGCTGTCGAATTCGGTGGTGAACTGGTTGCTGTTTCCGGAGACCGGAGCCGACGTCATCATCTTCCCCTGGTCGCTGGTGAACATGGCGGGCGGATTCTTCTGGGGCTTCATGGCCCGGCGAGCCAGCTTCAGCAAATATCTGCGCACCGGCCGCAGCTCGGCCTTCTCCCACGTCTGGTTTCTGCTCACCTTCGGCGCGCTCGGCGCCGTCGCCATGAGCGTGCCCGGCGCGTTGGTGCAGACCGCGCTGGGAGAGAACGCGGTCTTCGCCCTCAATCCCCAGGTGGCGGAGACGCTCAGCCGGATCGTGGTGGAATGGCAGCAGGCGATCGAGGCGCATTTGGACGTGTGGTTCGGACTGGGCTACGGGCAGAGTCTGGGCTGGACGGTGGTCAATTGGCTGCAGACCTGTATCCGCTATATCCCCGACAAGACCATGAGCGCGGCGATCGCCCTGGTCGTCCTGAAGTACGGCTATCCGCTCTTCGAGCGGGAATTGATTCACGGCGGGCCGAACGGCGGGAGGCCGGGGGACGAGCGGGTCCTTCCACTCGTGCTCGGATTGCTGTACGCGCCGTCGTTCGCCGTGCTGCTCACGTCCGAGTCCTACGGCGGACAACGGTTTTGGCCGCTCTGGTGCTCACCCTGGGTGATGATCATCGGAGGCTACGTGGCCTTGCGCTACTGGGGACCGGAGGAATCGGGCCTGCGTGAAGCGCGACTGCAGCGCGCCCAGCGGTATGCCAAGGCGTTGAAACCGATCGACCGCGAACCGTCGTACGAATTCTGCCGGCGTCTGACCTTCGCGACACTGATTGCCAGCCTGTTGTTCGCGCTCTTTCTCCCCGTCCTGCTGGTGGATTTCTACCGGGTCGCCTTCAACTTCTTCTGCGTCGTCTACGGCTTCATGCTCGCCGTCCATCTCGTGCGCGTGGCGATCGCGCAAAACCTCTCGGTCGCAAAGGCGGATGACTAACCGCTATGCGTAAGGGGTGAGGGGTTCCACTCCTCATGCTCAACTCGGGAAGCCCCGCAGTTGCAGATACCGCCCGATCGCGGAGCGTGTGACCAGGCCGACCGGTCGCCCGTCATCGACCACCACCAATCGATCGTCGCCCCCCTGAACCATCCGTTCCAACGCCTGAATCGCGGAGCAGTCCGACGTCACCGCCATCTCCGGCGTCCAGGGTCGCATCACGTCGCGCACCCGCCTCCACGCCCACAGCGATGTCGGAACAGCGCGGATCTCGCGGACCGTGACCATACCGACGAGATGCCCGTCCTGCACCACCGGAAACCCGCCGTAGCCATAGTGCAAGAACCACCGGTTGACGGCATCTTCTATTGTCAGCTCCGGACTGATCGTCGCCACGCTGCGGACCATGAGATCCCGCACGGCAACGGACGAGAGCGCAGCCTTCAGCGTCGCTTGACGGCGACTGCCGCGCGCGGCCGCGAACAGAAAGGCGCCGATCAGGACGATCCACCCGCCGTTCGTCACAAGCGCGCCCGGTAACGCGCCGGCCAAGGCGGCAAAGACCAACAGGCCGCCGAGCAGCGACAACAACCCCCCGAACCACAGCCCGGCCAGCGAAGCCTGGCTCGTGGCCCGATAGAAGTCCTTGGTCCACGCCCACAGCCCGGCTCGCAACACCCGCCCCCCATCCAGAGGAAATCCGGGGATCAAGTTGAATACCGCTAACATGATGTTGGTCTGTCCCACCATCACGGCTAGAATCAGAAGACCCTGAAATTGACCGGCGCCGGACGCCGCTTCGGCCACGGACACCAGTCCGAAACACAGCCCGCCCAGTATGAAGCTCACGAGCGGTCCGGCGATCGCAATGAGAAACTCGGCCAGCGGACCAGGCGGTTCCCGACGCATCTGCGCGACCCCGCCGAAGATGAACAGCGTGATCTGCCCGATGGGAATGCGATAGCGCAGCGCCACGTAGGAATGACCGAGTTCGTGGAGCAAGACCGAGGCGAAGAGCAGCACGGCGGAAACGCCGCCCATCGCCCAATAGCGCCCGGCGGAGTGGCCGGGCAAGGCCGCCGGCAGGTAGCCGGTCGCCAGCGTCCAGGTGACAAACAGAAAGACGAGAAACCAGGACACGTGGACTTTAATGGGGATGCCGAGTATCCGACCGATCTGCCAATCCGGGCCGTGCATCTGGAACATTCCCTCCTGGCGCACCCTAGCAGCCGATCGGATCGGCCGTCAACGGGACCCCTCCCCGCTCCCTGCGAAACGCCGGCAACTCTCGTCTTGTCTGATGCGGCCATGCCGGCGACCGCCCCTTCCAACGAAGATGTCGCGGCAGCCTTACCCCGCGCGCTTCCTTCAGGTATACTCACACCCATGCCGGGCATCAGAGCACATCGTGCGGGCCGCGCCGCGGCCAGTCTGATGGCGCTGCTGGCACTCGTCTGGGTGGTCGCTCCCGGACAGGCGCAGGTCATCAAATCTGGACCTGCAACCTGTCACGCCGTCGCCTTGACCTTCGACCTCTGTCCGGTGCGAAGCGGGCCCGGCTACGACGGGGATTTGATCGACTACTTGGTCGCTAACCGGATTCCCGCCGCCTTCTTCCTGTCCGGCAAGTGGATAGCCAAGCACGACCCGGAAGTACAAGCCCTGTTGAAAGTGCCGTTCTTCGAAATCGGGACCCATGGGGACGTTCATGCGCACTTGCCGATGCACACGGAAGAGGAGCAGCGACGGGAAATTCTCGGGCCGGTCGCGCTGCTCAAGACCAAATACGGCCGCGAGACGTCTTTGTTCAGGCCACCTTACGGAGAATTCAACGATCTCACGGTGGAAATCGCGAGGTCCCTGGGGCTTCGGTTTATTCTTTGGAACGTCGAGTCCGGCGATCCGGACCCGCAACTGACTCGCGAACAGATCCTGGCGCGCCTCAAAACCAGGGTGAAACACGGCAGCGTGATCGTCTTCCATGCCAATGGCAAAGGGAAGCACACACGCGCCGTCGTCGAAGACCTAGTGCGGGTCCTGTTGCCCGAACGCGGGCTGACCCCGGCCACCGTCTCGGAGCTTCTCGCATGCGTGAACCGCGCTCCGCAGCCGAACCGGTGATCCGGGCGTTTCAACCGGAGGACCGGGAGCCGGTCGTTCGATTCCTCAGCGATTCCGAGCCCTGGAAACGGCTGAACTACACGGCGGCCGATTGGAACCGCATTTTCACACCGCTGCCGCAGGGCCGGGACGGGTATGTCATCGAACTGGACGGAGCCGTCGCGGGGGTGGCGTTGGTCCGCCAGAAATTTCTCATGGGGGACTATCTAGAGTTGCTCGCCGTCGCCCCGTGGGCGCAAGGTCGGGGCTTGGGAGCCGCGTTGTTGGCTCACCTGGAACGAATCGTCTTCGCCCGCACGAAAAACGTCTTCGTCTGCGTTTCCGACTTCAATGAGGACGCGCGGCGGTTTTATCGGAAGCACGGTTACCAGGAGATCGGGCCCATGCCGAATTTCCTGATTCCCGGTTCGGCGGAAATTCTGCTGCGAAAGACGGCGGGACCAGCGAGAACAGCCACGTAATGCGTCGCTCGTCATGCGTCAACCGTGAGGAATGGACGGCCAGGTTTGTCAGCCTTCTTGCGAGGGACGCATAGCGATCTGCGCCTCGAAGGACGAAGAACGAGGGAACGATGAAAGTCAAGAAACTGCTGCATACCCGCATGCGCGTCAGCGACATGGATGAGACGATTCAGTTCTACACGGACGTGCTGGGTCTTGAAGTCCTGGAGCGGAAGACGTCGCCGCGCGGCTCGCACCTGGCTTTTCTCAAGGCACCCAACAGCGAAGAGCTGATCGAGCTGTGCAGCTTTCCCCCGAGCGGACCGGTCAAGGTCCAGGAGGATTTGGTCCACCTGGCGTTCGAAGTCGACAACTTGGATGAAACGATCCGGGCTCTTGAAGCCAAGCAGGTCAAGATCACCGACGGTCCAACCAGGACCTCCTCCGGCAGCCGCTTCATCTTTATCGACGCTCCCGACGGCTACGAGGTCGAATTGATCGAACGGCCGCCGGGCACGGCCGTCGTGTAACATCGGTCAGTAGCTGACGGCTCATAGCGATCAGCGAAGAGCGTAGCGCGCGCATCGTCTGCATTTGCCCGTTCATGCTATGAACTATTCGCTTCTCGCTCTCTAACTGAGGAGAGATCAGCATGAAGAACGCCTTTTACCGTGGCCACGGCCTCGGTAACGATTATCTCGTGATGGACCCGAAAGACTTGTCGTTCAAACTCACGCCCGCCACCATCCGGGCGATCTGCGACCGCCACTGGGGCTTGGGGAGCGACGGTATTCTCGCACCCGTTCCCTCCAAGAACGCCGACTTCGGTCTGCGCATCTTCAACCCCGACGGCAGCGAAGCGGAGAAATCCGGCAATGGCCTGCGCATCTTCGCCCGCTATCTGCATGCGACCCGCCGTGTCCGCCGGAAAACGTTCACCGTGGACACCAAAGGCGGACGGGTTGCGGTGGAACTGCATCTGGATCGGTACGGAGAGGCCAGCGCCGTGACGGTCGAGATGGGGCGAGCTTCCTTCGAGCCCGACGCGCTTCCATGCAAACTGTCTGTGGACGAACTGATTAACCAGCCGATCACGGTCGCCGGACAAGAACTCCGCTTTACCGGCGTCAGCGTCGGCAATCCCCATTGCGTCATCTTCAAGCCGAAAGGAGCGGAGTGGACACGAGACGACCTTCTCCTCCTCGGTCCGGAACTTGAAAATCATCCGCTCTTCCCCAAACGAACCAACGTCCAGCTCGCCGTACCGACCGGTCCGCGGGACATCTTTATTCTGATCTGGGAACGGGGCGCAGGAGAGACGCAAGCCTCAGGGTCCTCTTCCTGCGCCGCCGCCAGCGCGGCCGTACGGTTGGGCCTGGTGCGGAGCCCGGTCACCGTCAGGATGCCGGGCGGCGCCTTGCGCATCGACGTGGACCGGAACTTCGCCCTCACGATGCAGGGACCCGTCGCGGAAGTGGCGCGGGGCACCCTGAGTCCGGCCTTCGTGCGGGGACTGCGGTAAGCAAGCTTCGAGCTTTCTGCCGTCAGCGATCATGTCTACGACCAAGTTGCCGCCATTCCTACTACGCCGTACAATGAGTTGGCCCTTCGGGACCGGTCCTGAGCGAGTCCTGGGCTGACCGTTGAGAGCTGAAGGCTAACCGCTCGATGTCTCCGCACCTTCAATCCAAACTCGATCACCTCCCCGAGCAGCCGGGCGTCTACTTGATGAAGAACCGGCGGGGGGAGATCCTGTATATCGGCAAGGCAGGCGTGCTGGCCGACCGGGTGCGGTCGTACTTCCAGCGCGGGAGCGATCACACGCCGAAAACCACCGTGCTGGTCGGTCAAGTCGAGGATATCGAAACGATCGTCACCCGATCGGAACTCGAAGCCCTCATCCTCGAAAGCAACCTGATCAAACGCCACCGTCCCCGATTCAACGTCGTCCTCCGCGACGATAAGCAATACCCCTACCTCCGCCTGCCGATCAAGGAAGATTTCCCACGTCTGTCGATCGTCCGCCGCGTGCAGAAAGACGGCGCGCTTTACTACGGCCCTTACACCCCGTCCGGCGCCTTGCGCGAAACCCTGAAGGTCATCCGCAAGGTGTTCCCCCTCGCCACCTGCGAGATCGACATCGACGGAAAAGCCGAACGCGCCTGCATTGAGTTTGAGATCAAGCGCTGCATGGCGCCCTGCATTGGCAACCAGACCCGCGACGAGTACCACCAGATCGTCAAGCAGGTCCGGCAATTCCTGGAAGGGCGCGACACCGAACTGCTGGACGACCTGCGCGCCCACATGCACGCGGCGGCCGAGCGGGAAGACTTCGAAGAGGCGGCCAGGCTGCGCGACCGGATCTTCAAGATCGAGCGGACCTTGGAGAAACAGCGGATCACCCAGACCGCCTCGACGGACCAGGACGTCATCGGGCTGGCGCGGCAGGGAACGGCGGTCGATCTCCAGATGCTGTTCGTGCGCGGCGGGCTGTTGATCGGGCGCAAGGATTTTTTCTGGACCGAGTCGGCGGAGGCGAGCGACGAGGAGCTCGTCCGGTCGGCCATCGAGCAGTTTTACAACAAGGAGGGTCTCCCGCCGAAGGAGTTGGTGGTCCCGACCGCCTTGGGGGACGCGGCACTGATCGAGCGATGGCTGTCCGAGAAGAAAGGCGAGACGGTGCGGGTGATCGCGCCGGAGCGAGGAAAGAAACATCAGTTAGTCCGACTCGCGGAGGAAAACGCAGCCGCGGCGCTCGCCGACCATCTCCGCAACGAGGAGACCGATCGCCTGGCGGCGGAGGAACTGAAGCGCTTGCTCCGCCTCGACAAGGCCCCGCGCCGCATCGAAGGGTTCGACATCTCGAACACGATGGGCGACCAGTCGGTCGCTTCGCTCGTCGTCTGGGAGGACGGCCAGGCCAAGAAATCAGACTATCGGAAGTTCCGTATCCGGACCGTCGCGGGAGCAAACGACTTCGCCAGCATGAGGGAGGCGGTGATGCGGCGGTACGGCGAGGCCGACGATCTGCCGCTCCCGGACCTCGTCCTGATCGACGGCGGGCTCGGCCAACTTGCCGCCGCGATGGAGGGCTTGAAACAAGTCGGGCGCGCGGAGTTGGCGATCATCGGACTGGCCAAGGCCCGCGGCGAGAAAGAAGAGCGCGTCTTTCTCCCCGGCCGCAAAAACCCCCTCATGCTGAATCCGTCCTCGCCCGCCACACACCTGCTCCAACGCATCCGCGACGAAGCGCACCGGTTCGCCGTCACCTACCATCGAAAGCTCAGAGGAAAAGCCCTGGTCGCGTCACGGCTCGACCAGATCATCGGGATCGGCGAGGTTCGGCGGAATACTCTCCTCAAGACCTTCGGAAGCCTGGACACCATCGCTCAGGCGACAGACGAAGAATTGAAACAGGCGGGCATCGACAGCAAGACGGCTGTCGAGATTCGGAAGGCGCTGTCTAAAACCTAATCATTCGCTGTAAGCCGATAACCTACGTAGGTCTCCCCTCGGACGGGAAACTTCCGCGGCAAGTGGGGCAACTCTTGCGCCGAGGATCGCGGGCGACTATAATCCGGTTGTCTCTGGAAGAGTCTTACGCAAATCTTCGCTCCCCAGCGTGACGGTGAACAACCACCCCGGCTCGGATATCCGGTTTACGGGAGGGTGACCGATGGGGCAGTCCAGAACGCCTTTCCCCGCCAGACTCTTCACCGACTTTTCCAAGCGCGAACTTCAGGACTTTCTCGAAATCTTCCACTATTCCGTTGAGGCCGAAACCAACGAAGACATAGTCGGTGTGCTGCGCCTTCTCCAAAAAATTGTGCCCTGCCCTCACATCATCGGCGGGCTGGTGCGTGTAGACCAGACCGGACGGGTGAAAGAATTCGCGAACGTGCTCAACATCAGTTACCCCAATGATTGGCTCCACCGATACGCCCAAAATGGATATGCGCAAGTCGATCCTGTTCTGAATTCCCTCATGACCAGCCTGGAGACACAGGTGTGGGAGCACACGTATCAGAACGTGACCTCAACCAAGCAGAAAGAGTTCATCGAAGATGCAAAATCGTTCGGGTTGGTCAACGGCGTCACGACCGGCTCGCTGGAGGCCCGGCGCGGTCTGGCGAGCTTTTTCTCCTTCGCCGGCGGCGAATCCGGCGATAACCAGCGCTACGCGGGCATTCTGGAATACATCATCCACCACCTGCACCAAGCCTTGGTCAAGAACGCGCCGAATCCCGCCTACAACCGCGTGAACGGCCTTTCTTCCCGCGAACTTGCTGTGCTCAACTGGATGAAGGACGGGAAGACCAACTGGGAGATCGCCCGCATCCTGGGTGTCACCGAACGCACCGTCCGCTTCCATATCGAGAGCATTTTCATCAAGCTTGACGTGACTTCAAGAACCCAGGCGGTCGCGATGGCCGTCGAAAGCGGCATATTGACGGCCACTTGACCGCCGTTCCTTCGTTCTGCAGTTCGATGCTTGTCTCAGGCCTGTACCAATTCTCCGCTCAGCGGGACCGTATGCTCAGCCTTTACCTCGCCTGCCTGTACCGCGGCCGCCTCGCCGCGAACCTCTGCATTGTCTAGCGTCGTAATCCACCGCAAGAACTCCGGGTGCTTCCGCACACTCTCCTCTCGGAACTGATCCCAGTCCAACATCGCCGCCACGGAAACCGCACCGGCCGGCGGCAGCGTTACCGCCGGGCTGATCGGCTCACAGGGAAAGCCGATCGCGCGGAGCACACGTAGAAACCGCTTCTCGACGACCATGTAAAGGAACCGGACCTCGTTGATGATCGACCACTGATACACGCCTTTGAATAACGCCAGCATCATACGGGACGAGAGTCCTTTATCGTGAATGCTTGGATCCACGGTCAGCCGCGTGATTTCCACTGTATCCGGCTCTTTCCGAAGACGATATCCGGGAAGCAAACAGGGTCGGAACTCCGACTCCAACATGAACGGCCCGGGGGGCGCCAGGATACGAAACAAGCCTGCCAGGGTCCCATTGTCCAAAAACAGACCGACTGATATTGCCCAGGCGTCGTAAGAATCCACTTCTAATTCAATGGGCGAGGCCGCCACCCATTGCAGCCGGTCGACAAAGACTTTGTGGCGCAACCGATAGGCCTCCACAAGATCTTGTTGCTCCGTGAGCGTTTTGATTAAAAACCGCCCCTCATAAAACGCGATTTTCCTCCAGCTCTCCATGGCCGCCTCCCTTGTTTTGCGTAAGAACCCCCGTCAGGGGAAGCGTCATGGTCGAAATTCCATTTTTTGTCACCTGGCGGAGTCGCCAGGTGTGCCGGCCGCTTTTCTTTGTCATGCTGGAGGGAAGAAACTGCCCGGTTTTTACCCCTAGTCGGAGGCAATCATGGACAGTCACAACGGCAAGTCCATTCGCGTGTACATCGTGGACGATCATGAAGTCGTGCGGGCCGGATTGCGGACCATCCTGGAATCCGCTCTCGACATCGCCGTCGTCGGCGAAGCGGGCGGCAGAACGGAGGCGGTCGAGGAAGTCGTTCGCCTGAGACCTGATCTCGTGCTGATGGACGTGCGTTTGAAACAGAGCAGCGGCATCGAGGCCTGCCGGGATATCCGAAAAATCTGCCAAGAAATTCGCGTGCTGATGCTCACCGCTTTTGCCGAGGAGGACCTTGTCCTCGACGCCGTATTGGCCGGCGCCCACGGCTATCTCTCCAAGTTCGCGAGCAGCACGGCCCTGATAAGCGCGGTGCGAGCGATTGCGGCAGGCCGGACGGTTTTCGACAGAGCGATCGCAGGGCGGGCGTTCGAGATGAGACCTGTCCTCGCCACGAAACCCAGGACAGGGCCGGAGAGCCTGACCGCGCAGGAACAGCGTGTCCTGACGTTGGTCGCGGAGGGTAAGACCAACAAGGAAGTCGCGGCCGAGCTCGACTTGAGCGAAAAAACCGTCAAGAACTATCTCGCCAACATCTACGACAAGCTCAACATCTCGCGTCGCGCGCAGGCTGCCGCTCTCTATGCCAGAGGGATGAGGGCTGTCACTCAACTCACCATGCGGACACACTGACATCGGCGCCGAGCCGGCGTTTCGCCGGCTCGGCGACCGGCAGACGTTGCCGCCTTCGCGGTTTCGCTCTACTCGTTGCCGGACGTGCCGCGCCCGAAAGCCCTTTATTTCGCTCCCTCCGCCCGGGCTCTCTGGAAGCTTTTTCGGCGGCAGGCGGCGGTGTCTCGTTTACCGGAGCGAATTGACAGACGGCCGTTGTCTGACTAGGATACGGCCGCTAAATGCAGCCGGATACGGTAGACGTCCGAACGTGTAGAGACCCGTTGATCCTTCCACCCGCCACCCCGTGCAACGAACGCGATCCGCAGATCAGCAAGGAGACCGCATGTCCAACGTGACGCATTCCGCTCATTCACCGGCTACGGCTACGGCCTCCGCCGCGACGACCACGGACATCGCCGGCCGCGTCGAGCGCGGATTCGAGGTCATCGTGTTCGCCAGCCGGTGGATTCAGGCGCCGCTCTACGCCGGCCTGATCGTGGCCGAGCTTCTGTACGCCTATAAGTTCCTGGTCGAGCTGTGGGAGATGGTCCACAACATCCGCGAGTTGACGGAAACAATTTTCATGCTCGGCGTCCTCTCTCTCGTCGACATCACGATGGTCGCCAACCTGCTCACGATGGTCGTGATCGGCGGGTACGCGACGTTCGTCAGCAAGCTCGACTTGGAAGGGCACCGGGACCGCCCGGATTGGCTCAGCCACGTGGACCCGGGCACGATCAAAGTCAAGCTGGCGGCCTCCCTCATCGGCATCTCCAGCATTCACCTCCTGAAGGCCTTCGTGAACGTGAGCAACGTGCCGCCCGAGCACATCAAGTGGCAGATCTTCATCCACATGACATTCCTGGGCTCCGCCATCCTGCTGGCCTGGACCGACAAGCTGATGCAGAAGGATCGCAAGCATTGAGCCGCCGCCTTGCGTCCATCAGACTTTCGCGAGCCGGCGAGACGGATCAGAACCGATACCGAAACCGTCTCCCTTTCGATAACCGCGCCGAACGGCGCAACGGTTCATCCAACGAACGCTGAGCCCATTTCTGCTGCTGGCCGCGGTTTTCAGAGAAGGGTCTCGGTGAGAACGCGTGTACTTATCTTGAACCTGGATCGGCACAGGGAGGTGGTTCATGCGATGCTTACCTGCGCGGCATTTGACGGTGATCCTGACATCGGTCCTCTTGTCTGGATGCGCGTCATCCACGGTGCACCTGCGCGAGCCGTCCTTGCTGATCGACAGAATCCGGGCTCGCCAGGATCTCGCCAAGCCGTTCTCGATCTGCACCGCGCAGGCCTATCGCGGGCGGTCGGCTGGTGCGACAGGCGAACCCGGCCCGCCGCAGCCGGCCGTCGAAGCCGCAAAGCTCTCCTCAGATTCGGTTGCGCTGACGGCCGCAGTGCAGGACAGCCTCGCGCTGACAAGTGACGAGGACATCGACACTGTCTTGGCGCTGGTCCGGGAGATGGTCGATCCGGCCGAGCGCAGGGTCGACTTGAACCGGTTGGCCAGGCTGGTCGAGCTTGCCAGGCGGGTGCATACTCGGCTGCGGATCGACGAGGACGGGTTGGCCAAGGACACTTCCCTCTTTGCCCGCCTGTTGCTGGCGTATAACAAGGCCTACTTCGGCGATTTCAGCTTCAAGGCCGAACCGGCCCCGGCCGGTGACTCGATCCGAGGCGTGACCAAGGTGACATCCTCGGGGTTCGTGGACCGCAACGGCAACGTCTTCGTCTTCCCGGGGCTTTCCTCCGAAGTGGAAATCCCGACGCAGAAAGACCGGCCGGTCCGGTTCCGCACCGGCGATATGGACTCACGTCGGATTGCCTCCGACCTCGTCCGCGTCTTCTTGGAAGCGCTCTTCGACGCCGCCTTCCGCGTGCCGGCCGAACAGAACGCCACGGCGGTCACGGTCATGTGGGGCGACCCGCCGCGCCCCTACCCGAAGTTCGACGCGGACCACCCGCCTATCGCTCTGGACCAGTTCGCGCGGGTGTCGCGCGACGCCCTGCGCGCCGAGGCCGCAGCAATGTCGGCCGTCGGCAAGGCTGTGCGCGGCGGCGGCGTGTTCGGCACGAACAACGAGACCTTGGCGGCGGCGCTGGAAACAGCCGCCGGCGTGATCGCCAAGAAGCTCGCCGAGCATGAACTGTTTTGCTATTTCCTGGTGGCAGGCGCATCGGGGCAGTCCTAGAGATCGAAAACGCTCCTTCACCATTACCTCTCCCCGACAAGAAGGAGCGAGCTGGGCAAGGGGGCCATAGAAAACCGTATGAACGTGCTGACGCTGTTGGGATTCGGACTCGCGTTGTTGACGACCGGTTGCCTTGCGCAGATTGAGACGCTCCCCCCGTCCAGCGGCCCACCCCCCTTCGCCGCATCTCCGGATCAGGACCGGCTGGTCGGCATCGCCGTGTCCGGCGGCGGCAGCCGCGCGGCTGTCTTCGCCGCCAGCGCGCTGGAAGCGCTCGCGGAGATCTCCGTTCAAGGTCGGTCCGGCCCCCAAAGCGTATTGGAGACGGTCGGCTACATCTCCAGCGTCTCCGGCGGCAGCTTGGCGACCGCTTATTATGTCGTGAAAAAGCCGCCGAAATCCGAAGCGGTCCTGGGGGAGCGGGGCCTTTCGCCGGCCTACCGGCGGCTCTTCGACTCCTTCAAGCGTGACATGCAGATGAACTTCCAACTGAGAGCCGCCATCCGCCAGGTGCTCCAGTTCCGGGCGTTCAACCCGACAAAATTTGCCTACTCGTTCGCGGACGTGTGGGACAGCAACTTTCTCGACGGCCTCACCTTTGCCCAACTGTATGAGCGGGAATTGCGCGGCGACAGCCCTCGCGTGATCTTCAACGGCACCTCCTATAATACCGGTCGGCGCTTCGTGCTCACGACGTTGCCGGCCTCCGAATTCGATTACGATTTCGTCGGCCGGCTGCTCGCGGACCTCAAGAGCCGGCCGGGACGCGTGACGGAGGAAGGGCTCGCCATCATCGCCAGAAGCCTCGAAGGAGCGAAGGAACAGTTCCTGCCTTCCACCTTCCAGGAGATCGGAGGCGATCCCAGCAGCCTCCGACTCTCGCTCGCCGTCGCGACCTCCGCTTCCTTCCCGCCCGTCGTCGGCCCGGTCACCTATCACGTAACCGGAGCCGATACCTATCATCACATCGGCGACGGCGGGTTGTTCGACAACCTCGGTACCGAATCGTTGACCACGGTGTTCCTCAAGAAAATCTCTCCCGACCCCGGCGAGACGCGCAAGGGTCTGATCATCGTTATCGACGCCTCGTTCCCCTTCGACGCGGGACGCTACGAGTTGGACGGGAGCACCAAAGGCTTCGAGGTGTTCAAGGACGATCCGTCCCGGATCGTCGGCATCATGGAGGAGCGGGCCAACAGCTACCAGGCCATGCTCTGGCACAGCCTCCGCGTGCGGGGCGGGGTGCTGCCGGAGTTCGGCAACCTGCGGCTCGTGGTGCTGAAACACACCGATGCCGACTGGGAAGGGTATGATGATCTGCCGGACGCCTGCAGAAGCGAATTTCCCCGCGCTGTCACGCCGGAGCAGATCAAGCAGGCCGTGAGCCTGATTCCCACGCTGTTCAAGATCAAGCACGACTGCCATGGCGCGTTGCTGATCAAGGCGGCGCACAAGGTCGTCCAGAAGCACCGCCACCGGATCGTGAACTTCATCGAGACGGCACAGAAGCCAGAGCTGTCTCCAAGCCCAAGGGGAACGCCGTGAGCGCGTCCGCTGGCGAGCAAGGCCCATTTCGGCTGAGCCAGGTCCTCGCGGAAGAATACGAGCGTCTCCACGGCTCGCGCGTGGACTTTCCGCCCGAGATGAGCGAACCCGAACGGCTGAAGGCCATCTACCGGCGCATCCATGCCCTTCCCCACGGGCGAGCGGCTCTCTGTTTGTCCGGCGGCGGCATCCGCAGCGCGACGTTCGGTCTCGGCGTCATCCAAGGACTGGCGCGCGTGAATTTGCTCGACAAGTTCGACTACCTCTCGACAGTCTCCGGCGGTGGATACATTGGAAGTTGGCTCACCGCCTGGATCAAGCACCATCCCCGCGGCCTTGCCGGCGTGACGCAGGAACTGAGCGTACTCGCCCGCGCCCCGCTGGAACCGGAACCCGACCCGGTGAACTGGATCCGACGGTACAGCAATTATTTGAGCCCGCGGCTGGGGCTGCTCTCGGCGGATTCCTGGACGGTGATCGGCATCTACCTCCGCAACCTGCTGCTGAACTGGCTGGTCCTGTTGCCCCTTGCGCTCGCCGGATTGGCGATTCCCCGGCTATATCTCGCGCTGGCGCGGTTGGCGATTCCTGATTGGATGCCCGAGTGGGCGCTGCTCATGGTGGTCGCGGTCGGCGGTCTGCTCATCGTCCTCTCCCTGACCTACATCCACCTCTATAGACCCAGCCTGGCCTATCTCCGCACGCACGAGCGATGGAAGACCTTCGAGGAACAGCCGTGGTTCCTTCTCTGCTCGTGGCTTCCGCTGCTGACCGCGTCTCTGCTGCTCATGCTCGTCTGGGCCTGGTTCCACAACACCGGGAAGGACCTTGGCGCCGTTTCGTGGTACGGGTGGGCGATCCGGCGGACCCTGATCCTCTTCACCGTCGCCACCTCGGCCATCAACGTCGCCGCCTGGGTGATCGCTTGCTTCTGCCTGGATCGCTTCCGCAAGGGCCAGGAACCCCTGTTGGCCGAACTGGCTGTCATCGTGATGAGCGGAGCCCTCGGAGGCTTGTTGGCTTGGACTGGGCTGGAGGGCCTGACCCACGAACAGCGAGTCGGGGGCTATGCGGCATGGTATGCGACGTTCGCCGCGCCGGGATTCCTGGGCGGCTTTCTTTTGGCGGCGACCTTTTTCGTCGGGATTGCCAGCCTCTACACGCGAGACGAAGACCGGGAATGGTGGGGACGATCCGGCGCGTGGGTGCTGATCGGCGGCGTCGCGTGGATGGCGGCGAGCGGCATCGCGATCTTCGGACCGATCGGCCTCGTCGAGTTTCCCACGTTGCTGACCTCGCTAGGGGGCCTTTCCGGCCTCATCGGTGTCGTGTTGGGATTTAGCCGAAAGACCGCCGCGCTGAACTCGCGGGAGTCCGAGGCCGGTTTGGTGGACCCGGCGCTCGCGGTGGCGGCGCCGGTGGCTGTGGTGTTCGCCCTGGCGTTGCTGGCGGCAGCCACGAGCCAGCTTTTCGCGCTCATGCCGGACCTCATGTTGGCCGGATCACCGGAAGCCGGACGGTGGACCCATCAGCAGATTCTGGAACAGACCCGATGGGACAGGCTCGTCGTATTCATCGCCACGATGGCGCTCATCGGCGTCGTCCTGTCGCGCTATATCAACATCAATAAATTCTCTCTGCACTCGATGTATCGCAACCGGCTGATCCGCGCCTATCTAGGCGCCTCGCGGCTTGCGGTATACGGGCAGCCGCGTAATCCCAACCGCTTCACCGGCTTTGATCCCAAGGACAACTTCGAGATGAAGGCCTTGGCCCCCGACGGAACACCGGTGCAGAAGCCGTTCCACGTGGTGAACATCGCCTTAAACCTGGTGCGGGGAACCAATCTCGCCTGGCAACAACGGAAGGCGGTTTCGTTCACCGTATCTCCGCTGCACTGCGGCAGCTTCCTGCACAAGGATCTCGGGTACCGCCGCTCGACAGAGTACGGAAAAAATCACGCGTACCATACCGCCATCACGCTGGGGACCGCCCTCGCTATCTCAGGCGCGGCGGCCAGCCCCAATATGGGCTATCATTCGTCGCCCGCCGTCGCGTTTCTGTTGACCCTGTTCAACGTCAGGCTCGGGTGGTGGTTGGGCAATCCCGGAACGGCGGGCGACAAGACCTTCGACCGGTCCTGCCCGGATTCGTCGATCCGCCCGCTCCTGGCGGAAGCGTTCGGTCTCACCGACGAATGCAACCCGTACGTCTATCTTTCCGACGGCGGGCATTTCGAGAACCTGGGCCTCTATGAGATGGTCCTTCGACGGTGTCACCTGATCCTTGTGAGCGACGCCGGGTGCGACCCCCGTTTCGTGTTCCAAGACCTGGGCAACGCCATCCGCAAGATCCGGGTGGACCTCGGCATCGACATCGACATCAACCTGGACATGCTCCGCCGGCAGGACCAGGACAGGCGCAGCCGCTGGCACCATGCGATCGGTACGATCCGGTATACGAACGTGGACGACTGGGGGCAGGACGGCGTGCTCGTGTACCTCAAACCGTCCCTCACCGGCAACGAGCCGGTCGACGTTCTGGAGTACGCCGCGCAGCATGAAGCATTCCCGCACGAGACGACGGCCGACCAGTTCTTCGACGAGTCGCAATTCGAGTCCTACCGGCGCCTGGGCCAACACATTGTCGAGAAGGTCTTCGGTCAGGTGAACGTCCAACCAGGCGACAGGCTCGGTCCGGTCTTTGCCCGCCTCCGTTCCGACTGGAATGTCTGAACTGCTTCTATCCTGCGGTTCAGGTCGGATTCCGCGCGACTACCGCCAGGCGGGCGTCCAGCGGCCGTCCTGATCGATCCAGTGCGGCGCCCAGGCGAGCGAGACCAGGCGGACGGCGATGTCGGTCTTGGTGGGGCGGAGCGCGATGGTCTCGAGCGGTTCGGTCAGCGGATCGATCTTGGACATCAGGGTGTCCGTTTCCGCCTGAAATTGCCTCTCCAAGTCGTCGAGCTGCTTGCGGATCGCCTCGATGTTTTCCTCCGCGCGGGCGACGTCTTTGGCTTCCTTGATGGATCGGCCGACGCCCCGCGCCGCGGTCGTCGCCTTCCCCAGCGTAGTCGCGCTGATCGTCTTGCGGCCGAGGAACGCGCCCAACAACGTCGCGCCGAAGGAGATCGCGGTCTGCAGATGTTGCGCCTTGGCCTGCTCGGCTTCTCGTTCCTTCGCCTGCTCGGCGCGACGCAGACGTTCCTGTAACGCAGCCATCTTGGGTCCGTATTTCTTGCGGAGCTGCTCCGTCACCTGGTCCCGCCGCTCGTGCGTGAGCTGGTGCAGCCGGATGCGAAAATCCCGCTCCGACTCGCCGGGCTTGGACACCTCCTTCAACGACGGGCTCCTGAGCAACTCGACCTTTTGCGTGCGGTAGAGCCAATTGGCGAACTCTTTGCTCCACCGATCGAAGCTCTTCCTGTTGGCGACCGGAGAAGGAAGCGGTTCATACTGCGCCGGGTCCTGGGGCATCCGCTCGAGATCCGCCACAGCCACGTCGGCCTCGACCGCATCATCCCAGTCGACCGGCACGGGCGCGTCGGTCACCGGCGCAAGGAACACATAGTCTCGGGAGAACTCCACGCCGACTTTCCTGTCGGCCACCCGGATCTGCGCCACCCCGAGCAGTTTCGGCTGATAGATGAGGTCAGCGTCTGTCGGACGGAAGCCACGGACGGGGAGAAAGTAGTGTGGAATGTCAGGCGGCAACACCGGACGAGAAGAGGTGAAACGCGAGGGGTGAGGTGTAAGGGGTGAGCGACCCGACGATGTTTCTCTATATTCTGCGCCTGACGCCTCACGCTCCACGCCTGACACCTTGCACGGGTCCATCAACGTCTTGATCTGAGTACGGGTGAGCGGGCCGCGCAGGTACGAGAGCGTCCAGCGTGTTTCGAACACGACCGGCGCGTCCTCATGGACGTTGTGCATCAAGAAGATCCGGCTGCCCAGCCCGGCCAACAGTTGTTCCATCCGTTGCCGATCGAATCGCCGGCCACCGCCGGCCGCCGCGCCTTCAAGCCCTTCCAACACGCGCGCCTTGTCCCGCTCGGTCTGCAAGCGGCCGATGAACCAGGTCCCGGTATTGGCCAGACCCTTGTAATCGAGGTCGACCGGGTTTTGCGTGGCAAGCACGACCCCGAGGCCGAACGCGCGAGCCTGCTTGAGCAGGGTGAGCAGCGGCTGCTTGGAGGGCGGGTTGGCGACGGGCGGGAAGTAGCCGAAGATCTCGTCCATGTAGAGGATAGCGCGGAGGCTGGCGGTGCCGGGTTGTCGTCTCATCCACGCCAAGGTCTCGTTGAGTAGCAGAGAGACGAAGAACATCCGCTCGTTGTCGTTGAGATGCGCAATCGAGAGAATCGATACCCGAGGTTTGCCCTCCGCAGTGTGCAAAAGACGATCAACGTCGAACGGCTCGCCCTCCAGCCAGGCTTCAAAGCTCGGCGACGCGATCAAGCTGTTCAGGCGGACGGCGAGATCGAAGCGTTGTGGCGCCGGATAGACCGAGTCCACATCGAGAGCGCCAAGGTGAGTAAACGGCGGCGTCTGGATTTGCTGAATCAGCGGCACGAGGTCGAGGTCTTGCCCTTTTTTCCAGACCGATTCAATGATCGTTGAAATCAAGATGTGCGGAGGACTCTTCAACGGATCAGCATAAACGCCCACCAGCCCCAATAGACTGGTCACCGTTGCGCTGATCTTCTCCCGCAACAACTCCCGGTCTTCAAGGATGTCCGGAGGCGGAGCGGCAAAGGCCTTAAGGATCGACAGAGGCAGGCCGGCGGTGCTCCCCGGTGTGTAGACGACAAACTCGGCGGCGTCGCGCAAGCGCCGGATGCGGGTGCCGTCCTGTCCCCACTCGGCCAGGCCCCTCTTCCACAACTCCGCTTGGTGCCGGGCGTACTCTGTCGGTGACAGGCCTCTCTTCCGCGCATCCTCTTCGTTGATCCAGGGCGCGAAGTCTTCAGCACGAAGCTCGGGGAAAGTCAGGAGGAGATTGGCGAGGTCGCCTTTGGGATCGACGACGAGGGCGGGGATGCCGTCGATGGCAGCCTCTTCGAGCAACCCGATGCAGAGGCCCGTCTTTCCGCTCCCGGTCATGCCCACGCAGACCGCATGGGTGACCAGGTCTTTCGAGTCGTAGAGCAACCAGCCCGGCTTGGGCTTCTTTTTTGCCGGGTCATAAGGGCGTCCAAGATAGAAGACGCCGAGCTGTTCGAAATCTTGCATGGCTCCACTCTCCCCCCTTCGCCCATCGATGACTTCATGCCGCCTGGGTGCGCCGAAGGCTCAGGCGTCTCCGCCGCGAATATCGAGACGGCCGATTTACACAGCCTACTGCGAGCGACCTGCGATCGGGTTCTCCCAGCGCAACCCCGGGAAGCGGGCAAAATCGGCGTCAGTGGAGCACAACGCTAGACCATGTTCGATGGCCAGAGCTGCCAGATGGGCGTCGGGAATCAGATTCGGACGGCCCCCAGTGTGGGCGAGAAGCGGCCCCAGGACCTCCTGATGCCGCTCCGTCGGCGTGGGCACCCAGGACGAGGGACAATCCAGCCATTCGATCACTTGCCGCCAGGCATCTGGTATCGGTTCGGGGCGTTCAAACACCCGGGGGTTGGAAACTAGCCGAAGAAAACTCAGGAGACTCGGCCAGGGTAAGCCCACAGGGGCGGTCCCATTGAGTCGCGCATCCAGCCAGGCTCGTGCAGCCTCGTGTTGCGGCAGCGACGACACATGGGCGTAGACCAGGAGATTCGCATCGACGAGGATCACCGAAAGGCGTCGTCCTCCGCGACGGCAAGCACTTCCGCGACATCGTCGATGCCGCCGATCAAACAGCGTCCGAGGGGCACGGCTCTCGTGTGATAAGCCTTTCGCGGGCCGGCCGGCGCCGCCAGGTGCTTCAACCCTTGCCTCAGGGCCTCGTTGATCAGCTCCTTCAGCTTCGCCTCCTTGCGAACCTGCCGCAACCGGCGAAGCTGAGCCGCCACATCGTCGTCGAGCGTCAGCGTCGTTCTCATGCATCAAAGCATAAAAGTCGTGATGTCAAGATGTCAAGCTTGCGACTCACCTTCCACTCCCCGCTTCTCGTAACACCTGCCCCGTGTACGATCGCTTCGACCGGGCCACCTCCTGCGGCGTGCCTTCGGCCACAATCTCACCGCCGTGATCCCCGCCCTCTGGTCCCAGGTCAATGATCCAGTCGGCGTTCTTGATGACATCCAGATTGTGCTCGATGACCACGACCGTGTTGCCGGCTTCCACCAACCGGTTGAGCACATCCAACAGGCGCTGGATGTCGGCGAAGTGCAGCCCGGTGGTCGGCTCGTCCAAAATGTACAGGGTGCGGCCGGTGGCGCGTTTGGACAATTCGCGCGAGAGCTTCACCCGTTGCGCCTCGCCGCCGGAGAGGGTGGTCGCGGACTGGCCGAGCTTGATGTAGTGCAGCCCGACGTCATGCAGTGTCTGCAGTTTCGCCTTGATGAGCGGGATGTGCTCGAAAAATTCCAGCGCCTCGTCCACTGTCATGTCCAGGACGTCCGCGATGCTGCGTCCTTTATAACGGATGTCCAGCGTCTCCCGGTTGTAGCGCTGGCCCTTGCAGACCTCGCAGGTCACGTAGATGTCCGGCAGGAAGTGCATCTCGATCTTGATCAGACCGTCCCCCTGGCACGCTTCGCAGCGACCGCCCTTCACGTTGAAGCTGTAGCGGCCGGGCTTGTAGCCCCGGACGCGCGACTCCGGGAGGTTCGAGAACAAATCTCGGATGAAGGTAAACAGGCCCGTGTAGGTCGCCGGGTTGGAGCGCGGCGTCCGGCCGATCGGTGACTGATCGATGTCGATGACTTTATCGAGGGCCTCGACGCCCAGCAGTTCTTTACAGCCATCCAACCTCGCCGCATCTCCACGCCGGACTTCTCGCCCGTCTTCGTGACGCGTGACGCGTAACGCGCGACGGGAAGGAGGCTGAGGACGGATGGCGGATTGCTTGGTTTTCAGGAGCTGCGATAGCGAGTGCCAGAGCACCTCCAGCACCAACGTGCTTTTCCCCGACCCAGAGACGCCGGTGACGCAGGTGAACAGGCCGAGCGGGACGCGGGCCGTGATGCCCTTGAGGTTGTGCTTCCGCGCACCCACCACCGTGAGAAAGCCCTTCGGTTTGCGCTCCCGAGGCGGCAGCGTCACGGTGAGATCGCCGCGCAGGTAGCGGCCGGTGAGTGACTCCGGATTCGCCATGATGTCCGCCGGGGTCCCCTGGGCGACGATCCGGCCGCCGTGCGAACCGGCTCCGGGCCCCAAGTCCAGCACGTAATCCGCCGCCCGCATGGTTTCCGCATCATGTTCGACGACGATGACCGTGTTGCCCATGTCCCGCAGACGCAGGAGCGTCTGCAGCAGTCGCCGGTTGTCCCGCTGGTGCAACCCGATGGACGGTTCATCGAGGATATAGAGGACGCCGACCAGTCCGGAGCCGATCTGCGTCGCCAACCGAATCCGCTGCCCTTCGCCGCCCGACAGCGTCGCCGCCGGCCGGTCCAGCGTTAAATAATCGAGCCCGACATTGACCAGGAATCCCAGTCGTTCGCGAACCTCTTTCAGAATGCGTTGGGCGATCAGCGTCTCGCGCTCCGTCAACTTGAGCGACTGGAAAAAGTCCGCCGCCGCGCGGACGGAGAGTTGTGTCACGTCCGCGATCGACCGGTGGGCGATCTTGACGGACAGGCTTTCCGGTTTCAGCCGGGCGCCCTTGCAGACGGAACACCGGTCGAGCAGGGTGAAATCGTCATCCTCGGGGCAACCCGGCGTCATGGCATAGCCGATGCCGTCGCAGGCCGGACAGGCCCCGTGCGGGCTGTTGAACGAAAACACGCGGGGCGTGATTTCCGGGTAGCTGACGCCGCAGCGAATGCACGCGAGCTTCTCGCTATACAGGTGGGTCCTGCCGTCTTCGGTCAGCACCCCGACCAGACCGCCGGCCAGTTTGAGCGCCGTCTCGACCGAGTCGGCTAGCCGCCGTGCCAACGCCTCGCCGGATTTCATAACCAGCCGGTCCACGATGATCTCGATCGTATGCTTTTTCTGTTTGTCGAGCGCGATGTCCTCGCCGAGATCCACGATACGATCGTCGATCCGCGCCCGCACATACCCGGCCCGCCGCATGTCGAGCAATTCTTTCCGGTATTCGCCCTTTCGCCCGCGCACGATGGGCGCCAGGATTTGGAACTTGGTCCCCTCCGGCAGTTCGCGGATCGCGTCGACCATCTGCTGCACGGTCTGCGCGGTGATTTCTTCGCCGCAGTTGAAACAGAAGGGATGGCCGACCCGGGCAAACAACAACCGGAGATAGTCGTAAATTTCCGTGACGGTGCCGACCGTGGAGCGGGGGTTGTGGCTGGTGCTCTTTTGCTCGATCGAGATGGCCGGCGAGAGCCCCTCGATGGCATCCACGTCCGGCTTGCCCATCTGTTCCAGGAACTGGCGCGCGTAGGCGGACAGCGATTCGACGTAGCGGCGCTGGCCCTCGGCGTAGATCGTATCGAACGCGAGCGAGGACTTGCCCGACCCGCTCAGGCCCGTGATCACAACGAGCTTGTCCCGCGGAATCTCGACGTCGAGATTCTTCAGGTTGTGCTCGCGCGCGCCGCGGATAATGATGGAGCCGGACATAGGGAGCGGGATTATAGCATGAGGGCGGGAGCCGCTGGCGCGTTCGCATCAGCGGCGCCGGCCGGGCGGTCGCTTCAACGCTTCGCCCCAGCGCGCCAGAAACGCGGTGACGAAGTCGTGCTCGTCCGCCGGCTCGACGGCCAGCGGGGCCAACGTCAGCGCCACGGTCAGCGCGAGGTGATAGCCTTCCGAGCGGGAGGCCTCGGCGCGGCGATAGGCGGGGTGCGCGTCGTTCACAACGACCGTGGATTCGACCAGACGGCCCAGTTCGGGGTCATCGGGCGCGGACTCGAACCGGATGCTCAGCCCGTAACGCGCGGGGCGCGGCTTCCCCCGTGCGCCGGGGAGGACTGTGTCGGTCGCAGGCGGCTCCGTCTCCGGCTCAGCCTGGGCCGGCGGTTGAGTCGGCCCTTCCGCCGATTCCTCGAGATCCTGGCTTTCCGATTGCTCCGTGTGCCCATCACCGGTCGCGTGCTCCGCCGGCGGAGCGACCGTCGCGGCGAGCGGCCCCGGACCGTCTTGCGCCTCCCCTCCACGGCCGATCGGCAGCCGCTTTTGCCCGCCGGCCCGACGTTCGACGAGCGAGGCCCGGAGGCGGGTGTTGCGAGCATGCCCTGCTCAGCTCTTTGAGCGCCTTGATTGCTTTCTGCTTAACATTCTCAAAGGAGTTCTCATCGGCTATTTCGGCAATCTCACCTATGCCTCCCTTCGACTTGAAATGAACGAGATTGTTCCTAACTCGATTCACTGCGCGGATATTATCCACCCCTTCGGATGAAAGCAAACCGAGTTGTTTGGCAAAGAATGCCCGTTTGGGGATGGTAAGCTGAGCGAGCTCCTTGAACATTTCGTCAAACATTTCGTCAAAACCGGGAGACGGCTTGGCAGTGGAGCACCTGAGCAGTTTGGTGCCAATGGCAGCTACGAGGAAGCGATCGATCAAGCAATGAAGCGCAAGCAACCAGGTCAGGCGCCGCGTCTTGGTGTCGTCGAGTCCCAGCATCTCCAACCATGGCCGAAGTCTGGAATCCTCGTAAAACTCCAGAAGTCGGCTTTCGAGTGGGCCAGGAGATCTCTGTTGGGTTTGTTTCATTGCCATATGCCTCTTGCGCCCAATCGAAGAGAAATCGGCAAGAGAAATCGGGGTCAGAGTGCAATTTCGAGAGAACGACTCACGTGATTTGGAGATCCCGGAAACAATGACACTCCGACCTCAATTTCCACCCCTATTTCTCATTTAAATAGTACGACTCTGACGTTGATCCTCCCGGTAGGAGCCTAGTCTTGATTACCTTGATAGTTTTCCTCTTGGTTTTCCCTTTTACTGGCTTTTTTTCATGCTGAGTGACTACGACCATCTCTTCCGTGAATTCAACCACGGGGTCCGAGATGGTGTTCCCAGATTTTTTGGTCACATTCAGGCTTTCCTCGGACTGCACTCTCCCATTTTTTACTTTTAATCTCATCGCTTGCCCTCCTCTATGGCGGCCGTTGGTGTTTGCGATTGCACCTTGTGCCTGAGAACTAGCCCCTCGTCCGTCCTCGGGTCCGTGGATCGCCCCATACACCTCCCTTCCTTCGTGGGGTTCCAGGAGCTATTCGGTGATCGCGGTCGTGTCCCGATTTCCGTGGAAATTGGCGTCTCCCGGCATCTGGCTTGAGACATGGCTCACGCATGTGCCCTAGAATCAACGATCTCCTCTCGGTCCATACCCTGGCCTAGGCGCTCAGGCGGCTCGTGGAGCCTCCTCGGCCGCGTCTGGCACCGGGTCGCGCCACCCATCGATCCGGCGCATCCGAATCTGGCCGCTCAGGATCAGGCCACACAGCAGCAGCTCCGCCACCTGCGCGGTGGGCAACGCCCCTTGCGTCTTCACCCGCCGGCGGAACTCCCCATTGACCCGCTCAATCGCGTTGGTGGTCCGCAGCGACTTCCCCTGACTCCTCGGGAAGCGGGAACAAGTCAGCAGGTCCTCGCCGGCTTCCTCGAGGCTCTCGGCCACCTTGGGCGCTCGCGCGCGCCATGTGCTGAGAAACGCCCGGTACGCGTGACGTGCGGCGTTGAGGGTCTCGGCGGAGACGATCGCGTGAGAGTCCGTGCGGCTCGCCTCGACGGCCTGCTTCGGGGCCTGCCGGTCCACCTTGCGCCGCGTGTGGACCGTGCAGCGCTGGACGGCCACGCCCGGCCAGGTCGTCTCCCCCGCCGTGCGCAAGCCGGGGTTCCCGTCGATCACACTCCGCCGCGGCCGGCGCAGTCCCCGGGCACTCAGCCCCTCCAGCAGGCCCTGCCAGGCGGTGGTCGCGTCGCTCGTGCGCCGCTCCAGATCGAGGACACCCTTCTGCCCATCTCCACGCACACCCAGCGCCACCAACACCGGCGCGGTGACGACCTTCTGGGCCAGTCGCACCCGCAGCGCCAGGGCGTCCAGCTCCAGAGAGACGCACCGCTCCTCCGCCAGCGGTCGCTGGCGCCACTGCGCACACAGGCTCTTCACCCGATCCACCAGCCGCGAGATGGCGCTCTTCGACAAGGGCGCCCCCGCGGCAGCTCGACCGTGGCCGCGCCCAACCCTGTCGTGATCGTCCGCGGCTCACGGCCATGGCGGGATCCGCGCCGCCCCTCCATGCGTTGAGACGGCACCGCCGCGAGGGTCTCCGTCAGCTCGCCCTCCACCAGCGTGACGATCACCTCCCGGATGCGCTCGCGCAACGCCTCCGTCAACCGATCCGGTCCCAAACGGGCTTCCCCTGTGCTCCGAACTGGAGGAGCTTGCGTGCTCATCGGCGTATGCCTCCTCTGGGTTCGGCCCTCCCCAGGGCCGGTTGTGGTGACGCCGGGAGGAGACGCCTTTTAATTTACCACGAGAAGAAGGACACCACCGCCCCGGTTGCCGGAACGTTTTCCGCATGTCTCGGAAGTTCGAAGTCGGTGTCTATCCCCTGCCGCCTTGCATACTCGCGAACGTCTGGCTTGATGCGCCGGCCTTCCTGAAGAATGTATTCATCTGGCACCGGGTCAGGGACAGGGATAAACGTACAGGCATTACCGTCCAAGAGGCGGTCGTACACCGCATTGGGAACCGCCTCCACGACTTGAAGGCTCTTCGCAATGGAGGGTTTAAAATTAAGCAGCCGGTTGCGTGGGGTCAGGTCAAGCAGCCGCAATTTGAGCGTTCTGAGCTCTTCAAATATTTGGTCGTCGGCAGACATCTCTGCATCCGGAAACGAGCATTCTCCCGGACCTTTGCCAAGCACAACGATACGCAGCAACCTCGAAAAAGTCTACGTCGTTATCCACGGAATTTCTTTAGAGAAGTCCCGAGGCTCCCTTCGTGCCAAGCCCCCCTCTTGCATCAATCTCGCTTGCGTTATACGTAGGTTCGATCTATTCTACGTATAACCGGACTCCCTGAAAATGCCATGGAGCGTCTGCCCCTCGAAACACAGACCTTGTACGCCGAACTGCTCGAACAGCTCACGGCCCTGGAGACCCGCCGCTCCATCGGCCGGGTTCCCGGCTGTTTTGTTACGAAGACCGTCAAGGCCGAGACCTACTATTATTTCCAGTATTCCGACCCGGGCGGGGTGTTGCGCCAGCGCTACATCGGGAAACGGACGCCGGCGCTCGACAAGGTCGTCGCCCGCTTCCAGGAGGAGCGTGGCGAACGGGAAGTCGAAGTCGCCCAGGTTCAACGGCTGTGCGCGCAGCTCCGGGCCGGCGGAGCCCTGACGACGGATTCGGCCGTCGCGAGGGTGATCAAGGCGCTGGCCGAGAGCGGCTTGTTTCATCTGGGAGGCGCGCTGATCGGCTCCCACGCATTTACGGTCTTGGGAAACCTGCTGGGCGTACGATGGACGCAGCATGCCGTCAAAACGCAGGATATTGACATTGCCGGTGGACTCCACCTCGACATCGCCGTACCGGACCTTCATGCCGATATTCCTAAAACTCTGGATGCCCTGAAGATGGGATTCCTGCCAGTTCCCGCGCTCACTCCCAAGTCTCCTTCCACCTCGTTCAAAGTCCGTGGATCGGCCCTGCGCGTGGATTTTGTTACCCCCCTCAAGCACCGACGAAACGTCGCCCCGGTGTTCATTCGCCGCTTCAACATGGCCGCCCAACCCCTCCCCTACCTGGACTATCTGATCGAGCGGTGCGAACGAGGCGCGTTGGTGGATGGCCAGGGCGTGTTGGTGAATGTGCCGGCCCCGGCCCGGTTTGCCTTTCACAAGCTGATCGTGTCGAGAGCCCGCGACGTTTCCGCGAGGACCAAATCCGACAAGGATCTCGTGCAAGCCGCGCAGATTTTCGAGGCGCTGGTGGAGGATCGCCCTGGCGATTTGAGGCTGGCGTGGGAAGCGCTCGAATCACGCGGCGAAGCATGGACAAGAAAGGCGGCGGCCGGACTGTCTGTTCTCTTCCACCGGCAACCAGCAATACAGCAACCGCTGCTCCATGCCCTGCCTATCCTGCGGTCCCATCTACGGTGACTCGGTTGACAAAGACCCGAAGCGGGTGTTACGAGCATGCCCCATGCTGCAGCTCGATGAACGGCCTGTGCGCGCGGAGGCACCGAGCGAATCCTCGGCGACGACCGTGTCCTCCTGGTCCGGCAAGGCCCGCGAGGACGCGGTGCAGCGGATGTTCACCGCGATCGCGCGCTTCTACGACCTCAATAATTCCCTGCTGAGTTTCGGCCTCCACCACCGGTGGAAAAAACTCGCCGCCTCGTATGTGCCGACCGTCGAGAACGGCCGCGCGGTCGATATCGGCGCCGGCACCGCCGACTTGGCGCTGCTGATCGAACGCCGCATGGGCCCGAAGGGTTACGTCGTCGCCATGGACCTCAACGACGCCATGCTTCGGGAAGGCGCGAGGAAGGTCGCTCGCCGGGGTCTGAGCCGTCGCATTCCCTGCCTTCGCGCGAACGCGGAGGACCTGGGCTTGCAGGACGAAAGCGTCGACGCCGTCACGGCCGGTTTCTGCGTGAGGAACGTCGGCAACTTGTTGCGGGCGCTCGCCGAGATCCATCGCGTGCTCAAGCCGGGCGGCCGGTTCGTGTGTTTGGAGTTTTCCCAGCCGGTCCGGCCGTGGCTGCTGCGGCTCTATGATTGGTACTCGTTCCGGCTCCTGCCGCGCATCGGGACGCTGGTCGCACACGACAAGACGGGGGTGTATCACTATTTGCCGGCGTCGATCCGGACCTTTCCGAATCAGGAGCGATTGAGCGCGTTGCTGCGGGAAGCCGGCTTCCGGCAGGTGGAGTATCACAACCTCAGCGGCGGTATCGTCGCGATCCATGTCGCGACGAAGTGAGGAATGCGAAATGATGCATGATGAGTTATTCGTGGCTGGCCTGCAAATTCCACATTCCTAATTCCACATTCCACATTACTATGAACTCCATCCTTTATATCTTTTTGCCCTGCAAGAAGGTCTACCCCATCGGGGTGACCTACCTGGCGGAGTTTATCCATCGGCGGAAACCGGAAGTGCGGCAGCGCATCCTGGACCTGTCGCTGTATCCGGAGAGAGAACGAGCGCGCGTGCTGCGCGACGCGGCATCGGCCTTTCGACCGGACCTCGTCTGCTTCTCCTGGCGCGACATTCAGATCTTCTCCCCGCACGAAGGCGACGCCTCGCTGGAACACGCCTTCAATTTTTATTTCGCCGGCAATCCGCTCAAGCGGATCGTGGCGTCGGTCGCGGGCCTGAAGCAGCTCTACCATTATTACGGCCACATCCGCGCGAACCTGTCGTATCCCTGGCTGATCCGGCGGGAATTCCCGACCGCGCAGATCATGATCGGCGGCGGTGCCTTCACCGCGTTTGCCGATCAACTCATCGAAAAACTGCCTGAAGGAACCATCGGCATTCTCGGCGAAGGCGAAAACGCGATTCTCAAGGTAGTCGAGGGGCAACCGCTCGATGGCGAGCGGTATATCATCCGTGACGGCAGGCAGATCTTGAGGGGCGAGCAACGCGCGCCGGTCCTGTTGGATACATTGACGGTCGATCTCCCCTACTTGACTTCGATTTTCCCCCAATACACCGACTACATCGGCGAGGCGATCGGCGTGCAGACCAAGCGGGGCTGTCCCTACGACTGCGCCTTCTGCCTTTATCCCTATATCGAAGGCAAGCGGGTCCGCTATCGGCCGCCGGAGATGGTGGTGCGGGACATCTCGCAGCATTACCATCAATGGGGCGCCCGCCGGTTCTGGTTCACGGACGCTCAATTCATCACGGGCAAAGAAGCCTATCCGCAATGCACGGAGATCCTGGAGCGGATCATCAAGGAGCAATTGGAGATCGAATGGTCCGGCTACATCCGCACCTCGTTGATCACCCCGGATCTCGCCAAGCTTATGGTCCGTTCGGGGGTCGGGGACCTGGAAGTCGCCATCACTTCCGGGTCTCAGGAGGTCCTCAACAACCTGCACATGGGCTTCAAGCTGGAGCGGCTCTACGACGGCTGCCGGTACCTGGCCGAAGCCGGGTTCAAGGGCAAGGTCATCCTGAATTACTCGCTGAATTCTCCGAAGGAAACCGAAGAAACTCTGCTGCAGAGCGTCGAGTCGTACAAAGTGGTGGCCTCGATCCTGGGCGAAGACCGGGTCTTCCCACTGATGTTCTTCCTGGGGATTCAACCGAACACCGATCTGGAGCACCGGCTCTTGGAGGAGGGCTATTTGTCCGCCGGCTACAATCCCCTCATGCTCACCCCGACCAGCATCCGAAAGCTGCTGTACAACCCGGCGCCGCTCAACAAGCTCATCGCCAAGGCCTGCCTGGCCGCGTGGGAAAGAAAACACGGGAGCCGCGACCCCCGAACCTGGACCGGCTCGCTCTCCCAAACCCGGTCCCAGGCCAAGTATGCCGACGACAATCTGATCCGCGGCATCGAAGGCAACTCCGGCCGCGATGCACTCCTGACCCTCGAAGAAATCCTCCGCTCGCGCAAATCGCCCCAGTCCACATCGCCTTCAGAGAAGAAACCTGCTATGACCTCGGCTCGCTAGCTTGTTCCGTTTATACGCTCCTCCTTTTGTTAACGTAATGGAGTGGGTGGCACCAGGACCCGCTCCTTCTCCGATATGTCCCTTGCAATCCCCGCAATTCCGGTGCTATCATGCCTGCTCATTTCGGCCCAGGACCATTTTTGTTTGGATTTTCTTGGGATTAGCTCCTGCCGGCCGATGGGTTCCTGAAGGAGGCGCCTCGATGTACAAGACGATCTATATCCCGGTCGACAATTCGGACTATTCCAACACGGCTGTTGACCTCGGGATTCAGCTCGCCAAAACCTTCGGCTCCAAGATCGTGGGCAGCCACGTCTATGCGGCCAAGATGCACGATAAGCGGTTCAAGCAGATGGAGGCCGGCCTTCCCGAGGAATACCACGACGAAAAGGAACTGGATCGGCAGCGACAGATCCACGACTCGTTGATCACCCGCGGATTGCAAATCATCACCGACTCCTACCTGGATTACGTGGACAAGAAATGCTCCGAGGCCAACCTGCCTCTGGAACGGCGCTCCTTAGAGGGCCGGAACTGGAAAGTCCTCGCCGAAGACATCAATACCAACGGTTATGACTTGGTCGTCATGGGGGCGCTGGGGGTCGGGGCCGTCAAGGACAGCGTCATCGGCAGCAACACCGAGCGGGTCGCCCGCCGGGTCCGCACTGCCGACATGCTCATCGTCAAGCAGACCCAGCTCATGACCGGCGGGAAAATCGTCGTGGCGGTGGACGGCAGTCCCTATTCCTTCGGCGGGCTGATGACCGGCATCGCCTTGGGCAAGGCGCTGAACAAACCGGTCGAAGCGATTTCGGCCTTCGATCCTTACTTCCACTATGCAGCGTTCCACAGCATTTCCGGGGTGCTGAACGAAGAAGCCGGCAAGGTGTTTCGCTTCAAGGAGCAGGAAAAGCTCCACGAAGAAATCATCGACAGCGGCCTGGCCAAGATTTACCAGTCCCATCTGGATATCTCTCGCGAACTGGCCCAGGCCGAGCAGACCGACATCAAGACCACCTTACTGGACGGCAAGGCCTTCGAAAAGATCATTCAATACGTCCGGAAGGAGATTCCGTGGCTCCTCATCGTCGGCCGCATCGGCGTCCACAGCGACGACGACATGGACATCGGGAGCAATACCGAGAACCTCCTCCGCAGCGCCCCCTGCAACATTCTGATCTCCAATCGCAAGCATGTGCCGCCGATCGACACCCAGGCGGAGTACACCATCGCCTGGACCGAGGAAGCCCTGCGCCGGATGGAGAAGATTCCGGTCTTCGCCCGCGGCGTGGCCAAAACGGCCATCCACCGCTATGCGATCGAGAAGGGCCACACCATCATCAGCAACACGGTCGTGGACGCCGCCGTCGGCCACATCTTGCCGAAGGGCGCCATGGAAGCGATGAAGGCGCTCGGGGCCGGTCTCGAGGCCGCCGGGATCGACCGAAACAAGATGCAGGCGGACGACGAAGTGGCGAAGGACCTCATGGGTTCCACCCTGAGCGGGATGATGACCGAGATCGTGCAGGAGAAGCCGAAAGTCAGCGCGGGCACGCAGGCGTATTTGGACCGGATGAGCCAGAACTATTTCGTCTGCGACGGCTGCGGTTACATCGGCAAGGGCGACACGCCGGTCAAATGCCCGGTCTGCGGCGCGACGGGGGACCGGTTCAAGCAGGTGGACAAGACCATTTTTGAAGCTGCCGCAAAGGCCGAGGGCGGGCTGGAAACCGACGTGGCCTACGACGACGTGCCGATGCAATGGACCAAGGACGCGAAGGAAGCCATCCGGGCAGTGCCGGCCGGATTCCAGCGCCGCCGGGCGAAGGCGAAGATCGAAAAGAGCGCGAGAAAGCTCGGCATGACGACGATTACGCTGGAGTTCGCCGCCCCCATGATCAAAGAAGCCGCGGCGGAGGACTATACGCCCATCTTCGCGAACAAAGGCACCGGAACGGCGCCGGCTGCGGAAGCCAAACTGGCGGCGGCCGCGGAAAACCGGGAACCCAGCCCGGCTAAGAGCGACAACGGCAATGGAAACGGCCGGACGGAGCCGGCCTCGCCGTACACCTGGACGCCCGAGGCCCTGGCCAGGCTTGAACGGGCGCCCGAAGGCTTCATGCGCGACTGCACGCGCGCGCTGATCCAAAAGCACGCCGATAAGATCGGGACGACCGTGATCACGCTCGAAGTCGCCAACGAGGGGATCGAGCAGGCCAAAGGTTTCATGCAAGAAGCGATGAAGACCGGCAACCTGAAGGACATCATCGCCAACCTCACCGGCAAACCTACTTCGTAGGTTTGCCAATTCTGAATGTTGAATTCTGAATTGAGTGGCGGGAAGAAGCGCGAAGCGACGGCTTGAAGTTGACATTCAGCACTCAGAATTCATTCCGTAATTCAGAATTCATAATTCAAAATTCAGAATTATAAGGTATGGGTAAGTCGCTGCCGATCGTCAATGTCCCGCAACGATTCGCGGGGGCGCTTGGATCGCTCGGAGAGCGGATCACGCGGCTCGTGCCGGGGTCCGGCGCCGCGGAAGAGCCGCACGACGGCCGGACCGTGGACGACTTCAAACCCTATCTCGTCGCGCTCAATCTCACCAAGCGCTGCAACCTCAAATGCGCACATTGCTATCTCGACGCCACCACCAAAGCCGGCGGTGGGGCCGATGAGCTGAGCACCGAGGAATGTGTCCGGCTCATCGACCAGATCGCCGAAGTCAATAAAGGCTGCTTGCTCGTGATCACGGGAGGGGAGCCGCTGACCCGCCCCGATATCCTGGACATCGCCCGCCACGCCGTGAAGCTCGGCTTCATGGTCGTCTTCGGCACCAACGGCATGCTGATCACCGATCGGGTGGCGAAAGAGCTGGTCGAGATCGGCGTGATGGGCGTCGGCATCAGCATCGATTCGCTCGATCCCGACAAGCACGACCGGTTCCGGGGTCTGCCCGGTGCGTGGAAAGGCGCTGTGGCGGGGATTGAAGCCTGCAAGCGGAACGGGCTCCAGTTTCAGATCCATTTCAGCGCCCAGCCCATGAACTACAGAGAGCTGCCGGATGTCGTCGAGTGGGCGCACACGCTGGGCGCCAAGGTCTTGAACGTCTTCTTCATGGTGTGCACCGGTCGCGGCGAGGAACTGACCGACATCACCCCGGCCCAATACGAGGAAGTGCTGGGCTATCTGGTCGAGTGCCAGGACAAGTACAAGGACATGCTCGTGCGGGCCCGTTGCGCGCCGCATTTCAAGCGACTCGCCTACGAGAAAGACCCCAACTCCCCGATCACCAAGGCGACCGGCTATATGGGCGGCGGGTGCCTGGCCGGGACCAACTACGCCCGTGTGACCCCGAACGGCGAGTTGACACCTTGCCCCTACATGCCGCTCTCGGCCGGCAACGTCCGTGAGAAAAGCTTCGCCGAACTGTGGGAGAAGTCGGACATCTTCGACTCATTCCGCTACCCGCACCTGAAGGGCAAGTGCGGCGATTGCGAATACAGCGAGATTTGCGGCGGCTGCCGCGCGCGGCCTTACGTGGACCACGGCGACTGGCTCGACGAAGACCAGTGGTGCCTCTACACGCCGAAGGGGGGCGAGAAGGTGCGCGTCGCCTTCAACACGCCGGAAGAGACGGCCGTCGAATGGGACGAAGCGGCACAGACCAGGCTCAACCGCATCCCCTACTTCCTGCGCGCCATGGTGAAGAAAGGCGTCGAGCGCCACGCCCGGGAGCAGGGCATCCCGGTCGTCACCGTCGAGCTGATGGAAGAGCTGCGGAAAAAACGGTTCGGGAACGACGCGCCGGTCTTTAAGTTCTAAATGTGGAATGAGGAATGTGGACTCATTCCACATTCCTCATTCTCCAGTCAGATCAGAATGGACGCACTCCAAAGTCTCCTCACCGACATCAATCAGCTCATCCCCATCGTCAACCATTGGTTTCATCTTCTCTCCGCCGTCATCTGGATCGGCGGGCTGGCCTTTCTGGTCATGGCCGTGACGCCGGGCCTGCAGAAGACCGTCCCCAAGGAATACATCAAGCCGATCACCGACACGTTCTATAAGCAGTACAAGAAGGTCGCGGGCGCACTGCTGGTCGTCCTGTTGTTCACCGGCGGCATCAACCTGCACTACGTCAATCAGTTGCTGCTGTCGCAGACCGGCCAGGCCGTCAATCACCATGCAAAGTATCTGACGGTCTTCTTCATCAAGCTCTTTCTCGTTCTCTGTCTCCTGACCCTCTTCCTCTACACGGTTATCTTTCAGTCCAACCCGGGCGACGAAGCCGACGAGGAAGACAAGGAAGAGGTCTACGAGGCGATCCCCTACCAACGGGCGGCCCTGTGGATCGGCTTCTTCATCATCCTCTGCGCCGCCGCCATGAAGCACCTGCACCAGTAGGGCTACCGGTTCGTCCTCTCTTTTGCGTTCGCCTCTCCCCATCGTTCTCGGCTTGGCGCGCTGCGAAGAGAAGCAATGGATTCCTTTCGCGACCCGCTCGGGAGGAGAAAACCAGTGAAAGGCGGAGACAGTCCATGCTTGACCGGCGTCGGGAAGGTGGCTACAATGGCCACCTTGAAAGGCACTCATGAGCACAGTGGGGATTAAAGAACTGAAAAACCGTCTCACGGCATATCTCCGTCGAACCAAACAGGGCGAAGAGGTCGTCGTGACCGAGCGAGGCAAACCCATCGCGGTGATCCAACCCATTCAGTCGCCCGTTCAACCGCTAAGCGTGGAGGCGAAGCTGGCCAAGCTTGCTCACCAAGGCCTCATCACGCTTCCTCGCGGCAAACCCCTGAGGAAGCTCCGCCCGATCACCGTGAAAGGCCGTCCCACTTCAGAACTCATACTCGAGGACCGCCGCTGATCTATTTTGATACCAGCGCCCTGATCAAGCGATTTCTCTCGGAAAGAGGGTCGGATGTCGTAAGAGGCCTTTTGTCCGATCAGAAATCTCTCGCCACGGCGACCATCACTTACGCTGAACTCTACGCCGGCCTTACCCGAAAATACCGGGAGGGGCACCTGTCCCGTGAAAATTACACGCTGGTGTGTCAGCAGGTAGAAACCGAATGGCAGGACTACCTTCGCGTGGAGTTGCAGACAGAGGTCTTGCGAATGTCCCGGGAGCTGATTCAACGGCATCCGCTGAGAGGGTTTGACGCGATCCATTTGGCCTCGGCGCTTTGCCTCAATGCGGGTCTGGATGGGGATCTCACATTCATTGCCTCTGATGAGCGGTTGCTTCGCGCTGCAGCGGCCGAGCACCTCGCCGTTCTCAATGTCGAAGCCGCCTCAAGCCGCTAATGTTGGCCGACTCGCCTCTGCGCCGCCGCCATGAAGCACCTGCACCAGTAAGCCCACTTTGAAAAACGCGAGCAGCAAAGAGCTTCGGGCTATGCGCTCCCCAGCTAGGGCTGTATCTCCATCCCACAGACTGACCCAGGTGGCAATGAGGAGTGTATCTATCTAGATAACCCCGGTTATTGGATTCGATACGGTTCACTGGCCCGTCGCGATCGCCACCGATTCCGCCTCTCTTGCTCGACCGATCCCATCCTTGCACAAAATCAACACATTATTGCGCAACGCCCACGTGTCAGGCTTTTGCTGACGCGATGGCACGGTGGTTGCTCAATCCCCAAGGTGTGTCGTTCAGCAAGTGGGCGGGACCAGGTCGATGACCAATGCTCAAACAGTTCGCGTGAGTCTTCGGTCGCGGCCGGACATCACATCATGAACGTCGCCCCCTCCCCGAGCCCCTCCCCCTTGAAGGGGGAGGGGAAGGTGGGGGTGAACCAGGAGGGACGCCACCATGGATATCGCATGGGGAATCGCAATGGCAGGGTTCTCGTTGTTCGGAATGCTGGCGGTCTGGATCGCGGTCGAGACGATGGAGGACGGCACCTCTGAGATCGCCTCGATGCAGAGACCCCAGGCTCCGGCGGGCATCGCCGACCGACCGGTCGAACTCAAGAAGGCGGCGTAACGTGGAGTCCCTCCGGCGGGGCGCGGAGCCGGCCGATAGCTCATCGGCTGCCGATAGACAGCCGCGAGCCCACAAGAGACTCTGGACCAGTGCCATCCAGGGCGACGCGGCCGCCTCAACGTTCACGCCATCGGGCCGCGACCCTTCCATCACGAGGGCCGCGGCCCACTCTCTTCCAGTAGAGAGCGAGTAGCTGGTAGCCGGAAGCAGAGAACTGATGACTAATAGCTGACAGCTAATAGCTGAAAGCTGAGAGCTAACAGCAGGGTAAGGGGGAACTACTCCCGCTCAGAACGAAAAGACGCTTCGCACGCGGGGCCGACGCACGAACCATCCCCGCGAGTCAACAGGGGTTCGCCGGCGGGACCGATCAGAATCCGAGCAGTCTCACCGGATGAGCGGCCATTCGAGGCCGCCAAGGCGTGCCCATTTCGGAGCCACAGCCGGCCTTCCGGGTCCTTCGAAAGCGAGAGCCGGTCACCATAGAAGAAGGTGGCCTCCGGCAGGACCGTCAAGACCACGCCGCTCGGCTCGGCAGGCGGCGAGACCGCCTCCGGGAGCGCGGTGCATCCTGACGCGAAACCGATGATCAACAAAACGAGCAAGGACAGAGGGTTACGCCACATACGGATCCTCTTGAGTAGGTGCTGGTTCTCTATCGGCTCAACGGTTGGAAAACACAAGAGAGAGCCACGTAGGTAAGTGTAGCAGGCGGTGAACAATGCGCCGGCAGAAGGAACCAGGGGCGAAGCCAGGAGGCCAGGGGAGGGGCGACGACCTTTACCCTCTTCAGCCGGTCCCTACGAAGCTGACCGGCAAGGCCAAGCGCGAGATTCTCAAGGCGCTGAACGCCGACACCCTCCCTCCTCCCGACGTCATTCACCTGCTGTTGTACCGGAAGACCGGAGGGACAACGGGAGGCGGGCGCAACTAACGCTTGTGTGGCGGCTTGGGCCTTCCGTTCTTCTTGAGTTCTTCGAAGGCCTGCTGAATTTCGAGGCGGATGACTTCCATGAGGGGTTCTTTTAAGGCAGGATCACGAAAGGCGGCGCGCAGTTCCTCTTCCGTCACTTCCTGAATGACCGAAGCGAGGGTGTTGTGGATTGTTGTGCGGACTCCCTCTCGGATCAGATCCTTGAGGTTGGGCTTCGTGGGATTCATAGGCTCTTTCGGTTCTGTTGGACGTCAGTCGCGATTGCTAAAAGCTCTTCTGACTCAGGGAAGCTTACAACAATTCGAAGACGCACACAACACCTCAAGCGCTGTCCGAATTCCATGGCACCGCGGCCAGCGAGCGGTTCTCTCGAAAAGACGGAAGGTGAAAGGCAAGGAACCAAGCGACCAGCTATTCGCTACCAGCCAAGGACTTTGAGACCCGGTTTGGCTCTGGGCTGCTTCATGCGACATGGCGGCTCTTGAGTCTGTCAAGAGAGTGCGAGATGACAAAGTCGGGCACCTTTTGTTACACGCTACCGGTTAAGGCGGTGCGTTCGCCAATAGGTTATGGAGGCCCCGATCACGGCAACGATGGCAAGGATGAAGAGATTCCATTCAAACGGAGTCATCGTCATTGCCTCCATCAAGCCAGAAGGCCCAGAAAAAGAGCCAGCAGGTTGCTGTCGCTCCAAAGAGAACGATCAACCACGAAGCTTGTCCAGTTACCTATGGACTCACCACGGTCAGCAAAACGACACCTTTGGCAAGATCGTAAAGAAACTTGGCAGTGCTCTCGCGTTGTCGACGATTCATGCTGTGAAGTCGCAACCACTGTAGCACAGCGTGAGGGAGAAACGCGAAAAGCGACCCGGCTTCCATGCTACCGGCTATTCGCTACGAGCTTAAGAGCTTTCGCTTCTCCTCTCGGCGGGTGGGGGAAACTCATCTCTCTTTCCCCTCGCCACAGGTACCCGCTGTTCTGACCAATGCACCGGGTGATGGAGAGAGGAAGGTCTTCATTTGTTGAGCCCTCGCCCCTTGTGGGAGAGGGGGAGGGTGAGGGGGGATCCGGTCCTCATGAGCCCGGCGGCTCAGCCATCGGTAGGCGGTGGAACGGAGAGCTGATGGGGCTTGTATCATACCCAGCGCGTCACCAGGAGAACCAGCAGTACATGGAGCGGTCGGGATCGCTCGACCAGAACGAAGCGAGCGGTCAAGGCGGGATGCGGACAGGCAGAACGCGGGATGCGGACAACCAGCGCAAATCAATGCGGCTCTCTGCCCCAGAGCGCCGGCGAAAACAAGACCGAATCCCGATTCAGCCACGAGATATACCCCTAAAGGGGTATTGCTAAAAATCTTACAAGATTTTAGCTAGAAGGGCATCTTTTACCTGTGGTCTCAGCTTTTCTTATCTGGCAAGCAAGTATTTAATCTAACTGAGCGGGAGACAGAATTAGGGCGAGACCTCAGTTCTCCCCAGTAGAAGGTATCCTCCCATGACGCCCCGGATTAGCGCGTTATTCGCCTCAGGCAAAACAAGATTGCTCCCTATAGTGGTGACACTGTCTTTATCGGTCAGTGGATGCGAATGGGTGGCGAAATTGATGGATCGTGTAATGGACGGCCATCGTCGAGACGGGACTCCCCAACTGGTTTTGGATCGGACAGAGCCCCCGCGCATTGTACCGCCTTCTATTCCTAGAAATCCGATAAAGACGGATGTGAGCCGGTTGCCACAAGGAGCCAGAGCATTTCTTCCGGCATTCGACGGTGATGGTTTTTTCGTCACTATTCCAACGAAATCAGTTCCAAGTTTCACAGCGGCGCAAGTGTATGAAGATGCTGTCGTTCCAATCCTCTCCGCAATCGGATTTGACTTCAATGGAGCCCCGCTCGATCTCCGACGCGATGGCCGAATTAAAGTCCCATTGCATCAGGGCGTCAAATTACCGAGAGCAAGCCTTAAGAGTCTTGCCAGAGCGACTTGCAGAGAGTCGCCGGCAGGGGAACGATCTTTTGCATCCCTCATCTGCAAGGCGTTAGTAAGCGGGAAACAGGTTGGCGCAGCTAGCTTGATCGACAAAACCTTCAAAACGCGCAGCGGAATGAGCTACGAGGACTATGTGAGCTCCTTTGAGCGCCTCGAGATCGAGTACTTCTTCCCGCAAGTCCATCCAAATTCTGCGTTATCCCATGAGCAGCCGGTCCCGATCGAACATAGCGGCGTGCTTGCCTGGCGTCGGGAGGGCCAGACGATTTCATCCGTGACCGGTCGAGTGATCAACCGGTATAAAGTGACGAACACGGTAACACTGAGAGAGGAAAGCGCCATCAACGAGCGCATTTCTCGAGGTCTCGCAAGGGTCCCGCGGCTTTGTTGTTGGAAACGAGTGCTCGTCTCCGACCAACGCCCAGATCTCCTCTTACTGGAATTTGGAAGTGCTGATGGCGTACCGGCCCTCCGCTACGCTTATCGAGTTCCAATCACGGCTGAGTATGAAAGACTCAGGGGACACTGGTACCTCTGGCTTGACGCGGAAACCGGCGAGATTCTTAGACTCCAACCTCTGTTCCACCGCGCAGGAGTTTCAGCTCAAGGTCGGGCCTTTGAGCTTTCACCCGATCGTCTCCCACAAACAGATCTCCGGAAATTCGAGGTGGATCCCGCAGTTAATGGCCAGTATGTTCTCCAGAACTCGGATTTGTTCCAGAAGTTCGCGGGCCCAATCCCGGCTCCGACTATTTTGGACTCTAAGACAGGCTTCGCCGATTTTGATCAATTCAACGTACCAACTCAGCAACAAGTAGCGTGCCGAGGCGGTGGGAGTGAAAACTTTCAATATGTCGATTTGATGGCTACGCTTACCTGGCACATCCAGACAGCAGTCGCTGCCGGACTCCTTTCGCCGTTTCTTAACTCCCAAAACAAGATAAGCGTCTTCTTCAATAGAGAATACGAAAGCGGATGCTATCCAGCTTGTTCTGATACCTGGGCATATCTCGATTTTAGGTTTCAGAAGATCGACTCAGCAAACCCTGCAAGTTGCCAAAACCAAACGAGCTTCGAGGCAATGAACTCTTACAATGACCATACAATTGTGGCACACGAGTTAGGGCATATCCTCACTGCACATCAGTACCGATTGGATCTCCGGCAATCCAGTGACAATCAATCCGGTCAATTATGGTGTTCTGGTGGAATTATCGAGAAGCCATCGATTCCTTGCCCTGAGCCAACGGGTCGAGAGCTTTTTCATGATTTCGCAGATGCGTGGGCCAACGCACTTGAAGATACTAACTGCTTCGCGGGCTGGTTCGGAAGGCACATAAACTGTGAACGTCACGATCCAGGCGATGGCTTGCCTCGCTTGGCCGACGCCTCAGGAGATTCGGAAGATAAGGATCTCTTTCCCGATCACAGGAAGATATCTAGAGGAGAATATGCTGATATGCAGATCGCTGCGGCAGCGCTCTGGGAAGTCAGACAAGGCGCACGAAGCAAAGACCCGGACTGGGGCCCTTGGTGGCACTTCCAGCAATTCGTTCGCACGTTAGCGACAACCGGCTGGTTAGGCCCTCTCGAAACAGTCAGCCAAGCCAATGGTAAGCTAGCAAGCACCGATGTCAACGTCTATCGCGGACTCCTCGACTTGGAGGTCAAATTGCTCAACCAGTGGCTCACTTCTCAGGCCGCGAACCCGCACAGCGGCTCTCATACGGCCAACAAGGTCACAGCCGGGTTTGCAAAGGCTGGTATCTTTTTGATTCCTCCAGTCTGCTTGGATAGTGACAAGAATACCTACGACGACCTCCATTGTCCCCAAAAAGAAGGAGGAGAAAACGGAGGGGATGCCGTGATTGACATCGATCACGACTACCTTGATAAGAATGCCTCCCCGCCAAGGTTCCACGTGTGGACTGGACCTCGATACAAGTTCGCGAAAGATGAAACGGCCACTAGCTTTGCGCCTTCGAAAGAGACTCCTTCACCCTGCAATCTGGAATACCAAATCGAGCTTGCCAACGATCCAAACTTCTCGGTGAATCTCTCGACTAGCACATCTGCAAGCGGTGCCTGGCTGCAGGTATCGCCACATCAAGGGAATTGTGAGGCGGATTGGCAACCTGACGTTTCGGCATGGAAGGCTCTCACAAGCGGAGCCGGCGAGACCTGGGTCTATTATCGCGTCCGCACCAGGATGGGCAGTGGAACAACGGAACTGTTTTCCACCTCACCCGCCAAACATACGTTTGAGGTTGCGGCACCCTACGCAGTTGTCAGGTAGCGGCGTGTCAGAGGAGGATCGGCCGCCTTCCCCATCGCGACCAACCAGTATCCGAGTGCCATGATTCACCTGATGTGGAGGCTGAAAAAGGACAGTTTCAACGGCAAGGGGTAGTGGAACCGATTGTCGAGTTTGCACGGACAGGAATACCAGCACCGAGTACAGGAACAAGTGGACAGCACTAATGGGTAACAGCGGAGTGGGCAAGACATAAACCCACAAGGAGGACCCCATGAAGGTCGCGAAGATGCTTACGGCTATCGTAGCTACGGTCGTACTGGCAAATCTCGATTCGCCTGCGCACGCCACCGTATCCAATTTCACCGTGACGGTTGGAGGACAAAACGTTGGGAGCACGGTGAATACAGACTCTTCAACGAACGTGCAATGGATGGACATTTCAGGTTCGTATCCTTCGGGTATCACGATTGCATCGAATTCTGGCGGTACATGTAATGCGCAAAATCGAACCAACTGCGCCAGGGTCGAAGCGGACGATACCACAAACGACAAATTCTCCATCAAGAACGTCAAAATCACGTTTGCCCAACCGGTCACCAATTATACGATCACCGCCGCTGGGACGTTTCAGCCTGGCCCAACTACGTCTGCCACTAATCCGGTCCGTGACGTGACCTACCAACTGTCTCTACCGCTCTCCCTGGCGGGCACGCTCATGCGTGGTGGTTCCGGCGCCGCGACAGATAAAGTCTACGCAAGGGGTGAAGTCCGCTATCCCGCTGGCTCAGGATCATGGTGGTGGGTCGGCGATTCCGATCTCTACAAGTACATCTCATTGACTTCGTATAACTTTTACACCTCGACATTGAGCAAAAACTGGGGGTCGGGCAACACGCTTAACGCTGATCGTGATCTGAGGTTGACGCTGTGGTTCACAAGAACGAATACCTCTGGAACAACCGATACCCTCATCATTCCCGGCTATCAGGACTCCGATGATGCTCTTCAGCTTGCAGGTATTCCTGCGGGTGGTGCAAATCCTCCTGATAAACAAATCGACCCCAAAACGCTTCCTAGAGCGGAATCCAATATGGAAGGTGTCTTTGGTCAAGATGGCGTGGATACCAGACCGTGCCGAAATGAGGCAGGTTGGTGGTGCAGAGTCCTCGGAATAGCCTGCCCGCTCAGCGGTGTCAGAGAAGAGTGCCCGACACGGTAGGCTTCGATAGAAGAGGTGGGACCAGATCCGCAACGGACTTTGGAGTAGATCTTTTAGAAGCAGTACACGTAGGTTGCGTCCCGTTCACGGCTGAGAGGAGCCGCCATGAAACGAAGAACTTCCTCGCTGGGTCAACTGACAGGCTCGCTCTCCGCATTGGTCTGCACACTCATCGGCTGCCTTGTTGGTGTGGGTTCCACCGCGAGCGTGGGTAATGCTCAGGTCGCACCCATCACCTCCTCTGGACTAAACACGCAGGTCAACCTATCGTCGACTCCTCCCGCCGGAAAGATCCAATACGACATCACTGGAGGAACAAGACCGGGAGGCGGGGTGAATCTGTTTCATAGCTTTGGCCAATTCAATGTCCCGACGAACAACATCGCCAACTTTCTCAATGACTCCAGCCTTGCCACCTCCAACATCCTTGCCCGCGTCACTGGAACGAACGGAAATAGTCCAACGCTTTCTAGCATCTACGGCACGATCCAAACCACCGGATTCGGGAATGCGAACCTGTTCCTGCTGAACCCTGCCGGCTTCCTGTTTGGCCCCAATGCCACGCTGAATGTTGGTGGCATGGTGACGTTCACCAGTGCGGACTATCTGCGACTCGCCGATGGAGTACGGTTCAATGCGATCCCAAATCCAGCGGCGGATGCCCTTTTGAGCGCAGCACCGGTGGCGGCTTTTGGATTTCTCGGCTCGAATCCTGGAGCTATTACGGTTCAGGGCAGCCGGCTTTCGGTGGCAGACGGGACAGGCATCTCGATTGTGGGCGGCAACATCACGATTCAGTCCGGCACACCGGACAATGGAACGGTTCAGCCGGCTCGACTTTCCGCGCCCAACGGCCAGATCAACCTAGCGAGCACAGCCTCACCAGGAGAATTCCTTGTCGGCACCCTCCAACACGCCCCAAACGTCAACGGCCAGTCTTTCACTTCCTACGGCGCCGTCAGCCTTGCACCGGGATCAACGGTGGACGTCAGCCAAACCGGAAGCGGGACCGTCTCCATCCGTGGCGGGCAATTCGTCCTCAGCGTTAGCAACGCAGTGCTCACTACCGCCGAGAACCCGGCTTCCACCGTCGGTCAAGACACCATTGTGTTGAACACAGGCAGTTCGATCGTCTCTGCAACGTCAGGGGTAGACTCAGGAGCTGATGTCCAGATCGTCGCGGGGACTGTCCAAATGGACGCGGCCTCTATTCAAAGCACGACAACGGGCACCGGCCAAGGCGGCGGCATCTCGATCAGCGCAGACACAGTCAGCCTGACAAACGGCGCACAGATCGTCAGCAGCACCTCGGGAGCAGGCGCTGGCGGCAACATCACGCTCTCCGCCATCGATTCGGTCTCGATTTCTGGGTATGACACCACTGGCACCGTGAGCGGCGTCACCACATTTTTCTCTGACTTGAACACCGGCCTTCCCCTCGTGACAAGTGGCGTATTCTCAACGACTTCAGGTAGTGGTCCCGGCGGTTCGGTCACGATCAACGCCGGAACCGCCACGCTCGATAACGCTGGAACGCTGGCAAGCATCACTTCCGGTGACGGCCGCGGGGGCGACCTCACACTTAATGTGAGAAACCTGAACATTCAAAATGGCGGCCTCATATTAAGTAGTGCGGGATTGGACTTCACCACAGTTGAATTCACAGGAAACGGTCGTGCCGGAGACATTACGGTCACAGCTGAAAACTCGATTCAGGTGTCTGGATTCAATCCCAACACCTTGAGCGAGAGCGCTATTTGGAGTATGAGCAACAATACCGGAGACGGCGGGAACATCACGCTCTCCTCGCACACCGTCTCGATTGAGAATGGAGGGATCATACAGAGCACCGGTTCGGGACCCGGCAATGCCGGCAACATCGCGATCGCTACAGATCAAGTAACCGTGTCTGGAGTCGATGAGATCGAGAATTCCAGCACGATCATCAGTTTTGGGACAGGATCCGGAAACAGCGGCGCTATCAACATAATAACAGCCCAATCCGTCAACGTCGAAGATCTCGGAGTTATCCAGACAGGTGGAAAGGGAGGAAACATCACCATTCAAGCAGGAGAGAGCGTGAATGTGGCGGGAGGAGGTGTTATTGCGAGTGTAGGTGGAGCGAATGGGTCTGGTGACATCACCATCTCCGCCGACCAGATCCTAATCTCTGGAGTGCGAGGTGTCTCCCGGAGCCGCATTGAGACGTTAACCGGTGCCCAAGCGGCAGCGGGAAAGATCAATTTGAATGTGCGGGACATCATCGTCACAGACGGCGCGCGAATCAATACCCAAGCCCTCGGTAACAACGCCATTGGGGGCATTCATATCACCGCGACAGAGTCCGTGACCATCTCGGATGGAGCGAAAATTCGGATGGCCAACGCGGCCGGTCCGGCTGGCCCCATTGAGATCAGCGCTCCAGCTATCACACTTGATCAAGGTGTCATACAGACTCTCACGGTCGCATCAGGGAATGCAGGCTCAGTCACTCTGAATGCTGATAACGTGACCCTAGCAGGAAGCTTCATTAACACTCAAAGCCAACAAGCTGTGTCAGGCCGCGGCGGAGACATCACGATCAATGTGACAGACAAGCTCTTAATCTCAGGTCGGTTCACTGGGAGCAGCACCGATTTCGCAAGGCCTGCTGGGATTTACGCAGACACCCTCGGCACAAATCAGGGTGGAGACATCTCGGTTACCGCTGGAAACCTCGTCTCACTGTCCAGCACGGGAGCGGGATTGTATTCGCAGGCGTTGGGTTCATCGGGCAACGGCGGAGCGATCAGCGTCCAGGCTCCGCAGGTTCAATTGATAGAAGGTGCCATTATCTCTACGAAGACGACCCGCTCAGGCAACGCCGGAAATATCATTATCGGCGCCGACACCTTCAGCATGACCGGCGGCGCGAACATCACGGCGGCTTCCACCGGATCCGGCGCGGCGGGCACCGTGACCATCGAAGGCACGGCCAGTCCGGCGCAGTCGATCCTGATCGACGGCGCGGGCAGCGGGGTCTTCACGACCACTTCGGGCACCGGCGCAGGCGGGAACATCTTCCTTAACGCGAATACCGTCACCCTCCAGAACGGCGGCACGCTGTCGGCCGCGACTTCGGGTACCTCGCCATCGGCCACCGGCGGCACGATCACCGTGCACGCGAATACGGTCGAACTGCTGTCGGGTGCCACGTTGACCGCGCAATCCACCGGGTCCGGGACGGCGGGGGATATCACCGTGCAAGGCCTCGCCAGTCCGGCACAGTCCATCTTGATCGCCGGCCCCGGCAGCGGCCTCTTGACCGAGGCGCACGGCACGGGCAATGGCGGGAACATCACCGCCTCGGCCCACCAGGTGCAACTCACTAATCAGGCGACACTCTCGGCGACCACCACCGGCGCCGGCGACGCAGGCAATATCCTCGTCCAGGGCGACACGGTCAGTCTCTTGAGCGGCGCCCGCATCGAGAGCGGCAGCATCAAGAGAACGCCCGCGGCTCCGGCCCCGACCGGTCAAGGCGGGACCGTGACCGTCGAAGGGGTCGCCAGCCCAGCCACCTCGATCGTCATCAGCGGCCAAGGCAGCGGCATTTTCACAACAGCGGAGGGGTCCGGCCCAGGCGGGAATATCGCGATGACCGCGAGCCAGTCCGTCACGCTGACCGACGGGGCCAGCGTCGCGGCCAGCAGCACCGGCCCGGCCAATGCCGGCAACATCGCCATCAACGCCGGCAACTCCTTCTTCATGCAGGACAGTTCGGTCACCACGAGCGCTACGCAGGCGAGCGGCGGGGATATCTCGGTTCAGGCGAGTTCGCTCTTTCGCCTGATCAACAGCCAGATGACCGCGTCGGTGCAGCAGGGCTCACAGACGGTCGGCGGGAACATCACGATCGATCCGAACTTCGTGATCCTGCAGAACCACAGCCAGATCCTCGCCACCGCCGTCGAGGGCACGGGCGGCAATATCCTGATCGTGACCCCGGTGTTTTTTGCGGACCAGACGAGCGTGGTGGACGCCTCCTCCCAATTCGGCCGGAGCGGAACGGTAACGATCCAGTCGCCGACCTCGCAGTTGGCCGGGACGTTGGCGACGCTCCCGCAGTCGGTGCGCCAGGCGGCGGCGCTCACCACCCTGCGCTGCGCGGCGCAGATGGGCGGCCAGGTGAGCAGCTTCGTCGTGGCGGGGCGGGACACGCTGCCGGCGGAGCCGGGCGGATGGCTGATGAGCCAGATGGCGCTCGGTTCGCCCCTCACCCTCCCCCTCTCCCACGAAGGGGAGAGGGGAACTATCAGCGCGGGCGAGGGGGAGCGCGGTCTGTCTGGTCCAGGTCAAATAGGAGATCCTTCGCACCAGATAGACCCCATAGCCCAAACAGACCCAACTCCCATTCTCTCGCTGCGGCGGATGACGCCGGCCGGGTTCCTGACCCAGGCGTTCATGGTCGACGGGGCGGCAGGCTGCAGATCATGATGACTGTATCGAGGGAGATACGCGGCGTATCTCGGTCGATACGATCGAGCTGCGCGGCAAGTTGACCTGCTTACCTGCCCCAACAGGAATAGGACCTTTTTCTACGCAGAAGCGCGGAGTTATCCTCCATGCCCGGTCGACGGGTCCGGACTGCCGGTGGGCACGGCAGTTGCCCTCTTCCTCGTGGCGGTGAATGGAGCCGATGATCGGTCGCGCGGAGGAGAGGGGATGGGTAGAGGGGAGAAAGCGACCCCCTCATCCTATCCCTCTTCCACATGGGGGAGAGGGGTTACGGATCAGGGAGAAGGTTGGGGTGAGGGGAGTTGTCGGGTTTCTTATGGTGGCCACTCTGATAGCCTCGCCGGTCTTCGCGCAGGTGCTGCCGCCGATCTTTGACCCGACGGGCCGGTCCGGCGAGCCGCCCGCGCCCTTGAAAAAAGAATTCAAGCCGCCGACGCCGTCGCCCAAGCCCGCCCTGCCGCCCGTGCCGGTCCCGCCGGAGGGTGGCATCGAAAAACAGATGCCCAAGATCCGCGTCTTCGTCCACGACATTCACGTCGTCGGCAGCACGGTGTTCTCGGACGCCGAGATCGACGAAGTGGTCGCCCCGTTCCGCCAGCGGATGCTCACGACGGAAGATCTGGAGCGCCTGCGCCTTGCGCTCACCTTGATGTACGTGAACAAGGGCTACATCACGTCCGGCGCGATCATTCCCGATCAGGACGTCACGTTCGGCGTGATCACCTACCAGATCATCGAAGGGACATTGACGCGCATCGATGTGGAAGGGAACCGGTGGTTCCGGACGTCGTATCTCCGCGATCGGGTCGCGCGCGGGGTGACGACGCCGGTGACCCTGGCGCCGCTCCAAGAACGCCTGCAACTGCTCCAGCAGGACCCGCGCATCCAGCGGATCAACGCCGAGTTGCGGCCCGGCGACCAACGCGGCGAGAGCGTGCTGAATCTGCGCGTGACGGAAGCGAGCCCCTTCAAGGCCTGGCTGGAGTTCAACAACTTTCAGACGCCGGTGGTGGGCGCGGAGCGCGGGCTGGGCACCGTGGCGCATCAAAATCTGACCGGCAACGGCGATCCGTTCAGCTTCACCTACGGGCGGTCGCGCGGGGTCGATCCGATCATCGACACGTTCTACACGCTGCCGCTGAACCGCTATGACACGACGTTCACGGCCTCGTACCGGCGCAACGACTTCCTCGTCATCGAAGCGCCGTTCCGGCCGTTGGACCTGCGGGTGCAGGCGGAGATCATCGGCTTTACGTTGCGGCATCCGGTGGTCCGGACGCTATCCGACGAATTCGCCGTGGCGATCGTCGGCGAACGCCTGTACAACAAGGTCACCTCGATCTTCGACGTGCCCGGCGTCGCCTCGCTCTTCATTCCCGGCTCGTCGCCGACCGGCGTGAACACGGTGAGCGCGTTGCGCTTCGTCCAGGAGTGGACGCACCGCACGACCAATTCGGTCTTTGCCGCGCGGTCGCGATTTACGGTCGGCCTCGACGTGCTGGAAGCGACGATCAATCACGGGCCGTTGCCCGACAGCCAATATTTCGCCTGGCTCGGCCAGATGCAAGGCGTGCGGCGCTTCGACGACTGGTGGGGCTTGCAACTCCTCGGCCGGATGGACCTCCAGGTGGCGAACGATCGGCTGTTTCCTTTGGAGCAGGTGCCGGTGGGCGGACGGTTCAGCGTGCGGGGCTATCGCGAGAATACGCTCGTGCGCGACAACGCATACCTGGCCTCTATTGAAACGCGCTGGCCGTTGTGGCGTTCGGCGGCCGGCGAGGACCGGTTGCAGTTCGCGCAGTTCATCGACCTGGGGCGCGCCTGGAACGCGAAGGGCGGGACGCCGGACCCGGAGACCTTGGCCAGCGTGGGACTCGGCGTCCGGTGGATGATTCTGCCGCAGGACCGGGCGCGGTTCGAGGTCTATTGGGGTGTGCCGCTGAATCATGTGACGACGCCGGGCGGCAACTTACAGGACCACGGGATCCATCTGCAGTTCGTGGTGCAGGCGTTGTGAAAGCAACCGGCACGAGGCGCGAGGCCAGAGGCAATGGGTTTGGAGCGACATTCATGAAGCAGTGACAACCACGAGGCTTTCCATGGTTCGGCTCATGTTCATCACTCTTTTCCTTTTCATGACCGTCCTCCCCGTCGCTCCTCCTGTGTTCGCCGCGGGCTCAGAGCCCGCGGCGCCCGAGGTCCTTATGCAGCAGGGGGCACAGGCGTTTGCGCGCGGGGCGTTCGATGAAGCGCTCTCGTTCTGGAAACAGGCGGCGCAGGACTACGAGCGGGCCGGGAAGCCCCGGAAACGGAGCGAGGCATTGGTCCATGTCGCGCAGGCCGAGCAGTCGCTCGGGCAACTCAGGCCAGCGCTCCAACACCTCGAGCTGGCGCTGAGCCTGGCCCAGCAGGCGGGCGATCCCGTCTGGATGGCGTTCGTGCAGGACGGGATCGGGAAGGCCTACTTCGCGAACCGGCAGCCAGAAGCCGCCGCGCACCACTTGTTCGAGGCGCTGGAGATCGCGAGGGCGCAGGAAGCGCGCGGGCTCATGGCGGCGATCCTCAACGATCTGGGCATCGTTCGGTCGTTTCATCAGCAGTATCTCGACGCGCTGGCGGCCTTTACCGAGAGCGATCTCTTGGCCCAGGGCGCCGATCAGCCGGCGCTGGCGATCCGCGCGCGGCTCAATGCGGCGCGCGTCGCCCTGCGCTTGAAGCGGCACCAGGATGCGCGACTCTGGTTGGACCAGGTGTACGATCAACTGAAAGACCTCTCCGCCTCGCACGACAAGACGACCGCCCTGATCACGCTCGGCTTGCTGTACCACGATCTGCGCGCCGCGTTTCCGGACCTCAGCGATCCGCTCGCGTTGCGCGCGGCGGACGTGTTGCACGACGCCGCGGCGGTGGCGGAACAGACGGGCGATATCCGGACGCTCTCTTACGCCTGGGGTTACCTCGGTCGTCTCTACGAGACGGAACATCGTTATGACGACGCGCTGACCTTGACGCGCCAGGCAGTCTTCGCGGCCCAGTCGGCGAGCGCCCCGGAATCGCTCTATCGCTGGCAATGGCAGACCGGCCGCCTGCTCGCGGCACTCGGCAAGCTGGACGAGGCCATTGCGGCCTATCGCAGCGCGACGGCCACCCTGCAACCGATCCGTCCGGAAGTGGCGACCGCCTCGCAAGATGCCGGGTCGCCAGGGCAGGGCTCGGTGCGCCCGCTCTATTTCGAGTTCGCCGATCTGCTGCTGCAACGCGCCGCGCTGACGGAGGAAGGCCACGCGTCCCAAGGCTATCTGAAGGCCGCGCGGGACGCAGTCGAGGCCTCCAAGGCCGCCGAGCTGCGGGACTATTTCCGGGACGAGTGCGTGGACGCGTTGCAGGCGCACACGACCACCCTGGATGTCATCTCCAAAACCACCGCGGTGTTGTACCCGATCATCTTTGCCGATCGGACCGAGCTGCTGGTGAGCTTGCCGACCGGGTTGAAGCGCGTGACCGTGCCGGTTCCGGCGACGACCTTGACGCAGGAAGTCCGCGCCTTCCGGCGCATGTTGGAGAAGCGCACGACCCGCGAGTACCTGCCCCACGCGCAGCAGCTCTACGAATGGTTGCTGCGACCGCTCGACGAGGACTTGAAGGCCTTCGCCATCGACACGCTGGTGGTGGTGCCGGACGGTCCGCTCCGGACGATCCCCCTGGCCGCGCTGCACGACGGCGATCAGTTCGTGATTCAGCGTTACGCCGTCGCCACCACGCCGGGTCTCAACCTGACCGATCCGCGTCCCCTGAACCGCGAGCGGCTGAAGATGCTGGCCGGCGGCCTCACGCAAGCCGCGCAGGGTTTCCCGCCCCTGCCGCACGTGACCATCGAGCTGCAGACGATCCGCACGTTGTACGGCGGCGAGCAATTGGTCAACACACGGTTCGTCGTGTCCGACCTGGAAAAGGAGTTGAAGGAGAAGCGGTTGTCCGTGCTGCACATCGCGTCGCACGGCCGCTTCGAGAAAGACGTGGCGCACTCGTTCGTGCTGACCTACGACGACAAGCTGACGATGGCCAAGCTGGACCAGTACGTGGGGCTGTTCCGGTTCCGGCAGGATCCCCTGGAGCTGTTGACGTTGAGCGCCTGCGAGACGGCGGCCGGCGACGATCGGGCGGCGTTGGGCTTGGCCGGCGTGGCGATCAAGGCCGGAGCCCGGAGCGCGCTGGCCACGTTGTGGTCCATTAACGACGAGGCGTCCTCCACGTTGGTGGCCGAGTTCTACAAGCAACTCCGCGATCCGGATGCGTCCAAAGCCGTGGCGCTCCAGCGCGCCCAACTGAACCTGCTGGGCGATCCCGTGTATCAGCATCCGGCGTATTGGTCGCCGTTCTTGTTACTGAACAACTGGCTTTAAATAGAGACCCATAGCTCTGAGCGCTCGAACATGCTAGACTCTCGCCGTTCCCACCGCATGCCATGGCCGGTTCTCGGAGGATCTATGCGCTTCCTCCCGATCCTGACGGCCGTCGCTCTCGCCTTCAGTTTCGGCGCGCCGCAGCCGGGACTCGCCGACGAGCCCTCGCCGAAGGCCCCGATCGAACAGGTGCAAAACGCGCCCAAGTTCATCGAGCCGACCGTGCCGGTCTACAAACCGCGCAAAGGCAGCGCGCTGCGCGGCCGGGTGGACGGCGGCTTCCGCGGAGGGGACAAAGGCGAGCCCGTCGTCAAGGTCCTCGCGCCCGGCGACCATATCGGCTTCACCATTCGCAAAGCGCCGGCCTTGTATTGGTACCTGTCCCAGACGACCACCTATCCGATCGAATTCACGCTCGTGGACAACCGGCGCTATCAGCCGGAATTGCAGGTGTCGCTGAAACCTCCTCCCTGCCCCGGCATTCAGATGGTCGGGCTCGCGGACTACAACAAGACGCTGGAGGAGGAGGTGCAGTATTGGTGGCACATCGCCGTAATCGTCGACCCCGAATCACGGTCGAAAGACATTCACTCGGCGGGCGCCATCGAACGCATTCCCTACCTGGACGCGCTCGTCGAGGGTAGGACTTCATGTAAGGACCCGCTGGACGTCTTCTGTCTGTATGTGGAGTCCGGACTCTGGTACGACGCCATCCAGGTGATCTCCGACTTGATTACGGGGCATCCGAAGGACCGGGTCCTGCGCCTGATGCGCGCCTCGCTGTTGGAGCAGGTGGGGCTGAACGACGTCGCCGACTACGACCGCATGCAAAACGGCACGCCGTGCCCGGCGCGCAAGGCCGAGGCGGACACGGCGACCGCGTCGGCGCAACGGTAACTCTATGAACCCTCGACGGCCGGTCATACGTTGGCTGGCGGCCTGCAGCCTGGGCCTCTCCGGCGGAGTCTTCGCCGTCGCCGTCGCCCCGGCGACGGAATTCCAGCTTGCCCGCGATGTGGATTCGCCGGCTCCCCTCTACAAACCCCGCGAGCGCGCCACGCCCCGCGCCCGTGTGTTCGGGCCGATGCGCGGGAGCGACGCCGACGCGCCGCGGGTGCTGGCTCTGGTTCCGGATCACATCGGCTTCACCGTGTCCGCACAACCGACCCTCTACTGGTACCTGTCGAAGACGACGTCTTTGCCCATCACCTTCACCCTGATCGACACGCGGGTCATCAAGCCGCTGTTTCACGTGACGCTCCCGCCTCCCCGCCGCGCGGGGCTGCAGGCGATCCGGCTGAAGGAGTATGCCATCACGCTGGAAGAGCACGTGCAGTATCGCTGGTTCGTCTCTCTGGTTCCCGATCCGAATTCGCCGGCGCGCGATATCGTCGCGGGCGGGGTGATCGAGCGTGTGGTGGCCGATGAGGCCGGCTGCGGCCCATCGGTCGCAGCCTCGCTGGATGCGGCCCGGTGTTACGCGGAAGATGGGTTGTGGTACGACATGTTCGCCGCCATCTCCGACCTCATCGCGACGTCGCCTCAGGACCTGGCCCTTCGCCGAATCCGCGCCTCGTTCCTGCAGCAGGCCGGCTTGCCGGACGTCGCCGACTGGGACTTGCGTCAAAGCGGAAGGGAGTAAATTGAACGAGGGCTTTCCTTCTCTTCTTCTCAGCGCTGCGCTCGTGGTCGGCACAGTCGTCGCCGGTCTATCCGGGTTCGACACAGCTTCTACGCAAGCCGAGCCGGCCGCCGCACCGCTCCGCGAGTCGGCGGCGGCTCCCGAACGGCCCCTGCCGGCGTACAAGCCCAGGAAAGAGAGCGTGCCCCGGGCGAGAATCGGCGGATCGACGCGCGGCGGCGACCCGGCCGATCCGGCAGTGATCGCCCTGGTCCCCGACCATGTGGGACTGACCTTGAAGAGCGACCCCTCGCTCTGCTGGTTCCTTTCGCAACCGACGACGCAGCCTTTGACCCTCACGATTCTGGATTCCCGCGCGGTCAAGCCGATCCTCGAAGCGACGTTGCCGTCGCCCGCCCGTCCGGGCTTGCAGTGTGTGCACCTCGGAGACCACGGCATCATGCTGAAGGAACAGGAGCAATACCGGTGGTTCGTGACGCTGGTGCTCGATCCGGACAAACCCTCGCGCGATGTCGTGAGCGGCGGCATGATCGAACGAATCCCGTTCAGCGAAGGCTGCGCCTTGGGGCTTCCCTGTTCCTGGGCCTGCGAGTTGGACGCGGTATATCAGTACGCGGAGAACGGGCTCTGGTACGACGCGATTGCCTGCCTGCACGAATTGATCACAGCGGCTCCCGATGATCCGTCGCTGCCGAGGGTGCTCGATCACCTGCTGAAGCAATCCGACATTCATCTGCTTCCCGTGCGCCGTGCCAGATAATCACCGTATTGTTCGTCTCCGTTATCGTTTTGGATACGCCCCCGCATCGCTTTCGATACACTGCGCTGGCGTCACCGGCCGGGCTGTCTTCGCCCGGCCTTCCTGTTTTCCTCCATGCAATTGAAAAACTAGGAGGTCCGTGGTGGCGCTGTATTCCGTGCTTTTGAGAGACGGATGGCATGGGTGTTGCTGATCTCATGCAGTGAAAGGAGCCAGTAGTTAGTCGCAAACAGCTTTTCGCTATTCACTGTTGGCTACGCGCTATCGGCTCTCGGGGGCTGTTTCTCAGGCCCCCTCCCCCGCGCGGGGGAGGGGCAGGGTGAGGGGATTTTCAAGGAGGCCATACCATGGACTGGGAGATCGTCACGTGGGGATTGCTCATCGGGATGGCCGGCATGGTGTGGCTGTTGGTGCTCGCCACCTGGGGCGCAGATCAGACTCCCGACCATGCGGCCGAAGCTCATCCTGACGACTCCGAGGGTTCCATTGCGCAAGAACCGAGGACCGGTCGACTGGTGGAACGCCGCTCACATGCCGCCTAATGCTCGTGGCCATCGCTCGCCGAATGCTTGACTGTAGCGCCATGCAGCCCGATCTCACCAACCATGGGACGCCCGGCGCCGGCCGGATGCGAAGACCCAGGCTCTCCGTGAAGCCGGAGAAACGCCGGCTGACGCTGAACCTGCCTGCCGACTTGCTGGATCGGCTGCGCAACACGGTTTATTGGAACCCCGGCCTGACGATGGCGAAACTGGTGACGGAAGCCGTCAGCGATGCTCTGGACCGCTTGGAACGCCGCAACGGAGAACCGTTCCCCCAGCGCATGGAGGAACTCAAACCCGGTCGTCCGCGAACGTGGAAGCCTGTATCTGAACCAATACGCCCCCGTATCCAGACGGATAACCCCGCCACACGTCTCTAAACGAATCTGCCCGAGCCCATTCGGTTCTCTTCCGCAAGTTCTTGGTTTTTCAGTCGCTCCTTTGCCAACACCACGCGTTCGCCATCTGAAAAATAAGCATGCATTTTGCGTTGGTTCACGACCGCCTGGTGCCCTTTCCACCGCGTCTGCCATACCTCTTGCGCCTCATCTGTTTGCCGCGCGAGGGAAGGCCGGGATCGCTGAGAAACCTTCCCCCTTTCCCCTGTGGGGAGAGGGCCAAGGAGAGGGGAAGAAGGCCGGGATGAGGAGGCGCACGCTCGGACCCATGGGCTGAACGCTGGCGGCGGAGCGCTGCGTGATGAATCGCGAGCGAAGAATGAAGCACGCGGAGCGAGGCCGCGCGAATGCAGGCGAGAAACATTACCTCCAACAGACCAGATGAAACGACACATGGCGGCGGATCGCCTGGAAGTCGGACTCGTTGCAGGTGATCACGGTCGCACCAATACTGCGCGCCGACAGAGCGATCAATACGTCGAAGACCAAGGCGCGCAATTTGTTCGCGTCGTAGTGCTGACGTTTCCGTACAGCGCTCAGAATCTCTGCAGCCTGCATCCAGTGCGACTCAGTCGGCGTCAGGACGTGGCAACGATTCATCAGATCGATCACGAACCGCCGCTCGAGTCGGGATGCGGCACCGCGCAGAAGTTCATGCAGGACGACGGCCGAGCAGCGTACAACGTAGGTGGACTGGAGGAGAGGAAACGTGAAGCGACCGGTACGGAAAATCTCAATATAGACCGAGGTGTCCAGGATGGCGAACTTAGTGGTTCTTGAAGGCATCCAGCCCCCCGGCACCGCTGTATTTTTGGATCACCGAATCGTGCGCAGCTTTTTCGGTAACCCAATCCAGCGCTTTCTGAATGGTCTCGCTGGTGGTCTTGGTGCCGAGCGCTTTCTTCGCTCGCTTCAACTTTTCCGGATTCAGCCTGGCAGACACCTGAATGAGCGCCATAGCGACCTCCTGTGTCCGACAAGCTACACCCGCACGTCCGACAGGGTCAAGCGTGTGGCACATGGGCAATTCTGAATGAGGAATGTGGAATGAGGAATTCCCCTCACCCTTCCTCTCTCCCCGCTGGGGAGAGGGCCGCGGAGAGGGGAAAAAGGAAAGCCCCTATTCTCACCTTCTCCCCTGTGAGGGAGAAGGCCGGGATGAGGAGGAGCCTTCGTATGCATGGGCTGAACGCTGACGGCTGAGCGCTGAACGCTGAACCCGGCGTGCTGAGTCAGGAGGGCTCGGCACATGATCAGACTGGGGCAACAGGGCCATCCGCTGCTGGCCGCGGTTCTCACCATGGGTCTGACGGCGGCGGGAGTGGCGGAGGCGCAGGAAGCAGAGCAGTCTGCTGAAAGTCTACCCGCGGCGCTGAGCGAAGAAATCAAGTTCCTGAAAGAAGAGACCGTGAGCATCGCCAGCCGATACGAGCAGCCGATCTCGGAGGCGCCATCCAATGTGTACGTCATCACGGATGAAGACATCCGCCAGTCCGGCGCGACGGATCTTCCGACCGTACTACGCCGGATTCCCGGCATCGAAGTCATCCAGATGAGCGGGGCGGATTTCAACGTCAGCGCTCGCGGAGACAACCAGACCGTCGCCAACAAGATGCTGGTCATGATGGATGGGCGATCGATTTTCATCGACACGCAAGCGCAAGTGTATTGGAAGGCAATCCCCGTTACTCTGCCCGAAATCAAGCGGATCGAGGTGCTCAAAGGCCCGGCTTCCGCCGTTTACGGATTCAATGCCTTCGACGGCATCATCAATATCATCACGAAGTCGCCGGAAGAGATGAAAGGGACTGCGCTCCAATTCGGGGGCGGGGAACTCGGCACGATCTCTAGCGCAGCGATTCACGCCGGGACGGCCGGAAAGCTCGGCTACCGCTTGTCCGTCGGACGAGATCAGAATCAGCAGTGGCGGAATCGCGACGCATTGGCCTTTCGCGATCACAAGTTTAATATCCAGACCGAATACGCGTTGTCGGGTGTGTCGAAACTTGTCGTCTCAGGCGGCCTTGTGGATGTGAATCGGTTGGACGGCCCGATCACCAGTACAGTGATACTCAACGATCGGCCGGCGCTCGGCTATGCCCATGTGGCCTATGAACGACCGAATTTTTTTGTGCGCGCATTTTGGAACGGATTCGACACGACTGTGGATGTGAACACCCATCCGCTCCTGGCTCCTTTCCTACAGATTAGGGATCGAAGCGGAAGCCCGGTCTCCGTGCTGCGCGGGAACACCTACAATGTTGAAGCACAACATTCCCTGGACCTCGGGGCCGCGAACAGACTGACTTACGGCTTCAACTATCGGCACAATACCTTATCGAGCAATTTCATCGACCGCTTCAGTCAGGAGGATCGATTCGGCTTGTACTTGCAGGATGAATGGAAGCCAGTCCAGACACTCACCGTGGTGGCGGGGGCACGTTACGACCTGGATACGTTCATCCATGCGACCATCAGCCCGCGCGTGGCTTTGCTGTATACGCCGGTTCCCGATCACACATTCCGGGTGACGATGTCGGTCGCCTACCGTCCCCCGACGCTCTTCGAGACCCATGCCGAGAATCAAATCCTGATCGCGGGCTCTCCCGTACCGGCTCAGAACCGAGGGTTCACCGGCTTGAATCCCGAACAGATCGTCTCCTATGAGGCTGGGTATCAAGGCTGGTTCTTCAAGCACCGGCTCCGTGCCCGTGTCAGCCTGTTTTTCAACCACATTTCCGATCTGATCAATTTTAAGTCCGTTGGCTCGGTCATCACCCCGGGGAATAGCGGCGAAGCCGACATTTATGGCGGCGAGGCCGGCATCGAGTTCCTGGCCACCCGCTGGCTGACGGGCTTTGCGAACTATGCCTATCAAGAGTTCGGCCAGACCTTCACGGACACCAATCGGCGGGGCGCGCCCCGTTTCAAGATTAATGCGGGGGTCCGCGGAGAGTGGGATAGCGGACTCTCCGGCGAGATCGCACTCCATCATGTTGGGGCGGCGACCTATCCGGTGAACGCGGCCTTTGCCCAGTTTGCGCCCTTCGGCGGCTTCGCGCCGCCGAGTGAGCGCGTCGGCAGCTACAACCTCCTGAACCTCCGTGGCGCCTACCGGCTCTGGCAGCAAAAGGCGGCGGCCGGGTACCTGCGCGAGGCCGAGTTCGCCGTTTCAGCCTTCAACGCGCTGAACGACAAACACAAGGAGCATCCGTTGGGCGACACCCTCGGCAGCCGGGTGATGGGATGGGTCACCCTGAAATTCTGAATTCTGAATTCTGAATTCTCAATTGTGAATTGCTGTTCGGATTTCGACATTGATGTGAGGACAAACAGAGATGGAACGGCCGGCGCGGCAGAACGTCATACAGGATAAGAGCTTCGCCTTTGCGGTGCAGATCGTCAGGCTCGCAAAAGAGTTGCGCGAAGACCATCGGGAATTTACCCTGTCCGACCAACTGGTCCGCGCCGGGACTTCGATCGGAGCAAATGTCGAAGAAGCGCTAGGCGGACAGAGCCGAAAAGATTTCTTAGCTAAACTGGGAATCGCGGCGAAAGAGACCAGGGAAACCCACTATTGGCTGCGGCTGGTCAAAGAATCGGGACTTTTGACCGGGCGGCAAGTGGACATTTTGCTCGTGGAATGTCGCGAGATCCTGGCCGTGTTGAACAGCATCATTCTCACGACGCGCCGCAATGCCAGTTCAGAATTCAGAATTCACAATTCAGAATTCCACCGAACGAAGTGAGGCAGTTATGTCTACCGCAACCGCCGAACACAGCATTCTCATCGTCGACGATGAAGAGGATATCGTCCTCACGTTGCGGGACCTGCTGGAGCATGAGGGGTACCAGGTCGATTTCGCCGGCACCTGCGCCGAGGCCGTCGCCCGCGCCGCCGAACGCCATTACAACGCGGTGTTGCTCGACCTCACCCTGCCCGACGGCGACGGGCTCACCGTGTTGAAGGCGCTGCAGGAGCGCGACCCGACGCTGCCGGTCATCGTCCTGACTGCCGACGTCTCGACGGACCGGCGGGTCGTGTTGCGGACCCAAGGCGCCTTCGATTATCTGACCAAGCCTTATAACCGCGACGATCTGCGCGCCACGCTGCGCAAGGCGGTCGGGGTCAAAGCCCTCGCCGTGAAGGCGGCCCGGGTGGAACACGCCTTGACCGAAAGCCAGGAACGGTTCCGCTCGCTGGTCGAGTCGGCGACGGACGCCATCGTCGTCGCCGACCACCGCGGCCGCATCGTTTCCTGGAACCGGGCGGCCTCGACCTTGTTCGGCTATGCCGAGGCCGAGGTCCTGGGCCGGCCGCTGACCGACCTGATGCCGGCCCGTTACCGGGACGCGCACCAGAAGGGGTTGCAGCGCCTCCGCGCCGGCGGGGAGGCCCGTCTCATCGGCAAAGTGGTCGAGCTGGAAGGGCTCCGGAAGGACGGCAGCGAGTTTCCGTTGGAACTCTCGCTGGCCACGTGGCAGACGCAGACCGAGACATTCTTCAGCGGGATCATCCGCGACATCTCCGAACGGAAACAGGTCCAGGCGACGCTGGCCGCGAGCGAGGAGCGTTTCCGTTCCCTGATCTCCAACATTCCCGGCGCCGTCTATCGCTGCGCCTGCGATCCCCACTGGACGATGGAGTTCCTGAGCGACGAGATCCAAGACCTCTGCGGCTATCCCGCGTCGGAGTTTCTCGGCAATCGCGTCCGGTCGTACGCCAGCGTCATCCATCCGGACGACCGGGCGATGGTCGAGCGACAGGTCCATGAGGCGGTGGCGCAGCGACGGCCGTACGTCATCGAGTACCGGCTGCTGCACAGCGACGGCGACGTCCGGTGGGTGTACGAGAAGGGGCGAGGCGTCTTCGAGGACGGCCGGGTGCGCTGGCTCGACGGGGTCATCGTGGACATGACGGAGCACAAACGAATCGAAGCGGCGCTCCGGGAAAGCGAAGAGCGGTTTCACCAGTTGGCCGAACAGATCAGAGAAGTCTTTTGGCTCAGCGATCCCGAGAAGAACCACATCTATTACGTGAGTCCCGGGTACGAGCAAATCTGGGGCCGCTCCTGCGACTCGCTCTATGTGTCGCCCCGCGCCTGGCTAGACGCCATTCATCCCGACGATCGACCTCGTGTGCTTCAAGCGGCGCTCACCAAGCAGGTCGGCGGAGAGTACGATGAAGAGTATCGGATCATCCGCCCGGATGGATCGGAACGGTGGATCCGAGACCGCGCCTTCCCCGTCCACGACGCGACCGGCCGAGTGTTTCGGATCGCCGGGCTCGCCGAGGACATCACCGAGCGGAAGCGCGCGGAGGAAGCCCGGCGCGCGAGCGAGGAACGGTTGCGGCTGGCGCTTCGCGCCGCCGACTTGGGGGTGTGGGATTGGGACCTCCGCTCGGGCCGCGTGTATTGGTCCGAGACCATCGAAGGGTTCTTCGGCCTCCCCTCCGGCTCGTTCCCCGGGACGCATGCCGCCTATCTCGATCTGATCTACCTCGAGGATCGCGGCTCAGTGCTGCAAGCCGTCCAGAACGCCATCGAGGGACGGGCGGCGTTCGAGATCGAGCATCGGGTGGTCCGGCCGGACGGCACGCTGCATTGGCTGGCTTGGTCGGGTCAGGTGATGAAGGATCCGGACGGAACGGCGGTCCGGATGCTCGGCACGGTACGGGATGTGACGGCGATCAAGCGAATCATGTGAAGACATTCTGAACTCTGAATTCTGAATTCGAGGGATGAGTGAACATCGGGGCATGAGGAGCCCGAGTTGGTGAAGAGACGGTCGTTCGCCACCACCCTGTTCTTCGTCTGCCTGCTGATGATGATCGGCGAGGCGGCCGGCTTCTTTTCGACCCCCGCCGCCGCCGTCGAGATCGCCATTCTTAAGTCCTCCAACATCAAGGCGTACACCGACGCCGTCGACGGGTTCAAAGCCGCGGCGCCCAAAGGCTCGACCTTCGGGGAATACGATCTGGACGGCGACCTGGACCGGGGCCGCAAGCTCGCGCGCAAGATCCGGGCGTCGGACGCCGCGTTGGTCCTGGCCGTGGGCTTGAAGGCGGCGCTGGCCGCGAAACTGGAGATCGTCGATACCCCGATCATCTACGTGATGGTGCTCGACCCTTCGAAGCATGACCTGACGGCGCCCAACATGACCGGTATCCTTTTAGAAGTTCCGCTCGACCGGCAGCTCGGCGCGATCCGGTCGCTCCTGCCCGGCCAACGGCGCGTCGGCGTCCTCTACGACCCGAGCAAGACCTCGGCCGTCGTAGAGGAGGCGCGCCGCCAGGCCAAGGCCTTCGGCTTGGAACTCGTGGCCGTTCAAGTGTCGACCGAAAAGGACGTGCCGGCCTCGCTGCGGACTCTGCTCCCGACCGTCGGGGCGCTGTGGCTGGTCCCGGATTCGACGGTCTTGACCGATGAGTCGCTTCGGTACATCCTGAACACGGCTTTGGACGAGAAAGTCCCGGTCATCGGCTTTTCGCCGGAATTCGCCAGGAGCGGTGCGCTGCTCAGTCTCTCGGCGAATTACGTGGACATCGGCCGCCAGGCGGGCGGTCTGGCCCGCCGGATTCTGGACGGCCAGGTCAGGCTGCCGCTCAAGGCGGTTCCGGCCGACCGGATCAAGATGGCCCTGAATGTGAAAACGGCGCAGTTCCTGGGCATCGACATTCCCAAGGAGATCGAAGCCCGCGCCGATGAAATCTACTGAGTCCTGAGGGTTGAATCCTGAGGCAGCCGATGGAGCGCCATCCGCATCAACGGTTCGTCAGCCTGCGGACGAAGTTCGTGGCGCTCTCCGGCCTGATCATCGTGGCGACCACCTCGAGCGTAAGCTGGTATTTCGTCCAGGACAAGCGCGCGGCGATGATCGAGCGGTTGACCGGGCTGGGCTCCGTGTTGGTCAAAAATCTGGAGCACACGGCCCACTACACCATCATCAGCGAAGACCGGCCGACGCTGGCGACGTACACGGACGGCGTTATGGAAGTGGACGAAGTCGTCTACGCCGTAATCACGGGCTCGGACGGCACCGTCCTAGCGGCCAAGAGCAAAGGACATCTCGCCGGTCGGCCGGATTTGTCCCGCTCTCCCGACCGGCCGCTGTATCCGGATCCATCCTTGACGAGCCGCCTCCGCGAGACGCCCTCGCCCGAACCGCGGATCACGCGTCTGCGTGACCCGGACGGGGAATGGTTCTACGATTTCGCCCTGCCGGTCGTGCAGTCCCGCCGGGAAACGTTGCGCTCCGAAGCATTGACGTTGCAGTCGGAGGAGAGCCTGAACCAGCCTCAGGGCCTCCCGAAAGAGCCGGTCTACGGCGTGATCCAGATCGGCCTGAGCGAGGTGAAACTCCAGCGCGCCCTGACCGACATCGTCAAGAACATCATGCTGATCACGTTGGCGATTATCGCGGCCGGCATTCTGGGGACGCTCCTGCTCACCGCGCGGATCATCACGCCGTTGCGCAGCCTGTCGGTGGCGGCCCGGCGGGTGGCCGAAGGGGATCTGGCCGCCTCGGCGACGCCCACGACCCGAGACGAAGTCGGCCAACTCACGTTGTTGTTCAACCAGATGACGCAATCATTGAAAGAGCGCGACCGGGCGATCTCCGCCAATCTGGAAACCATTCGGCGGCAGGTGAACCAGTTGACCACCTTGAACCAAGCCAGTGCGGCCATCACCTCGACGCTCGATCTCGACAAACTGCTGACGACCGTCCTCCATCTGCTGATCGACAACCTGGGTTTTGCTAGGACGATCCTGATGCTCTACGACGGCGAGCGGGGAATCGCCTACACAGGTCGCGTGGCGGGCGTCCCGCCTGACGTGGAACGGAAAGCCCGGGTGCTGGAAATTCCAGTGCAGGACGACGGAAGCCTCGACGCGGATCTGCTGCTGCACGGCAAGCCGGTGCTCGCGCTCAACATCGAAACGGTGGCGCCGCGCATGCATCCCGACATGATGAGACTCGCCGCGGAGATCGGCGTCATCTCGTTCGTCGCCGTGCCGCTCCGCAGCAAGCAGCGCATCCTGGGCTATCTGGCTGCGGACCGGGGCAGCCCCCGCTGCACGCAAGAAGACCTCGAACTGCTGATGACGGTCGCCAGCCACGTCGCGGTGGCGCTGGACAACGCCCGCGCCTACCTCGAACTGGAACTGCTCACGCAAACGCTCGAACAGCGCGTGCAGGAACGGACGCAGGAACTGCAGAACATCAACGACCGGCTGGAAGAAGAATATCGACGGCGGGTGAAACTCATGCGGGCGATCATGCACGATATGCGGACGCCCTTGACCTCGATCACCGGATTCGTCGACAACATGTTGGACCTCATCGCCGGCCCCCTGACCGAACGACAGGCGGGGTACCTGAAGCGGGCGAAAAATAATCTCACGAAGCTCAAAGACCTCACCGAACAGCTTCCTCCTGTCATCAACCCTGTTCTGCGGCCGGAGCAGTTGGCGCTCGGAGTCCACTCGATTCTCGACATTGTGACGGACGCAGCCGATAACCAGCGAGTCACGGCCGACAAGAAAGGAGTGGCCTTGAGCATCACCCAGGCGAGCGAGGTCCCTCCTCTCAGAGTCGATCGCAATAAAATGGAGCGGGTCATCATGAATCTCATCAACAACGCCGTGAAGTTCACTCCTCCCGGCGGCGAGGTGCACATCCGTTGTCTCGTCCGCGATGACGGCTTCCTGGAGACCTGCGTCACCGACACCGGGTGCGGGATCCCCGAAGAGGAGATCCCCAAGCTGTTCGAAGAGACGGTCAAGCTGAAATCACCGCTCCCGGACGAGCAGGGGTCACATCTCGGCCTGCCGATCTGCAAGCAATTCGTCGAATTGCACGGCGGGACGATTTGGGTGGAGAGCCGCCTCGGCGAAGGCAGTCGCTTCTTCTTTACGCTCCCGATCGAAGGACGGGTGCCATGACCCGTGATCCGTGATCCGCATTCCGCGCCCGGCAATTCCTCATTCATAATTCCTCATTCATCATTTCCCCAAGGGTGTATCCCATCCGATACCGTTTCGTATTGCATTCGATACCCCCGGCTTCTCCGATCTCCGGAAAAACCCTGCATTCTCTGAAACGCAATTCTCATCTTCCCCATAGAATCAAGGGGTTCTTGCGGACCTTCTCGGCCCGTGAATGATTGGCGTCGTGGCACGCCGGTTGCTCCGCTCCTCTCTAGAAAAAGCCCCCAGACCTTCTCCCCTTAGGGGGCGATTGTCCAGGGTGAGCCGGAGGTTCATGAAGACCGTGTCACAACCTGAACCGGCGATGGCGTCGGATCCCGAGAGCGAAAGAAGGAACTCGGCCATGCCCGCCCCCTCGGTCCTCATTGTGGACGACAACCCCGACATCCGCGATTCGCTCAGCGACATGTTGATCCACGAAGGGTACGCCGTTGAGAGCGTCGGGTACGGCGCCGACGCCATCCAGCACATCACGCAGAAGCGATACGGGGCGGCCATTCTCGACATGCAACTCCCCGACCTGGACGGCCTGTCGGTGCTCAAGGCCATCACGGAACTGGACCCGAACCTGCCCATCGTGGTCATCACGGCGCACGGCACCATCGAGAACCGGTCGGGGTCGCTGACCCGTGGCGCGTTCGCCTACTTGACCAAGCCGTACGATTCCGGAGAGGTCAAGGCGATCCTGCGGCGCGCCTTCTCCGTCAAAGGCCTGGAAGTGCGGGCCGAGCACGTCGAGCAAGCGTTGCGGGCCAGCGAGGCGCGATTCCGCACGCTGGTCGAATCCGCCACCGACGCCATCGTGCTCGCCGATCACCGGGGGCACATCATCTCCTGGAACCAGGCGGCGGAGCGCCTGTTCGGCTACAGCAAGCAAGATGCGCTGGGCCGGCCGGTGACGATCCTCATGCCCGCGCGCTACCGACCGTCCTACGAGGCGGCGCTGGCGCGGCTGGAACGCACCGGCCAATCCCCGTTGGTCGGGAAAACCCTGGAATTCACGGGCCTCACGAAATCCGGGCGGGAGTTTCCCCTGGAACTGTCGCTCGCGTCGTGGACCACGAAGGACGGCACCTATTACAGCGGCATCATCCGCGACATCAGCGAGCGCAAGCGGGCCGAGGACGCGCTGCGCCGGCTCAGCCGTCACAACCAACTCCTGCTCGATTCGGCCGGCGACGGCATCTACGGCCTCGACCGTGAAGGACGCACCACGTTCGTCAACCCGGCCGCAGCCCGCATGTTGGGTTGGGAGATCGCCGATCTACTCGGCCGGCCTATGCACGACCTCGTCCACCACACGCATGGCGACGGCAGTTCCTATCCGCCGGAAGCCTGCCCGATTTACGCCGCGCTGCAGGACGGCGCCGTCCACCAGGTGCACAACGAGGTCTTCTGGAGGAAGGACGGCACCAGCTTTCCGGTCGAATACGTGAGCACGCCCATCCACGAAAAGGGCGCGCTCGTCGGCGCCGTCGTGGTCTTCAAGGACATCAGCGAGCGGAAACGGGCCGAAAGCCTCCAGCAAACTCAATTGGCGGTCAGCCACGTCCTGGCGGCGGCGGAAACCCTCGAGGACGCGGCGCCGCACATTCTGCAAGCGGTCTGCGACACCGCCGGATGGGAACTGGGGGTCTTGTGGCTGGTGGATCACGGCGCCCGCGCGCTGCGGTGCGAGACCATCTGGCAGAAGCCGGACGCCGGCCTGGACGAATTCACGGCGCTCAGCCGCGCGACGACGCTGCCACCCGGCGTCGGGTTACCGGGCCGCGTCTGGTCCGCCGGCGACGCGGCCTGGATCCTCGACGTCGTCGACGATTCGAATTTCCCGCGGGCGCCGGCCGCCGCCCGCGTCGGCCTGCACGCCGCGTTCGCCTTTCCCGTCCGCGTGGGCGGGCACATCCACGGGGTCATCGAGTTCTTCAGCCGCGCCGTGCGCGAGCCGGACGGCACGCTGCTCAAGATGATGGCCGACATCGGCATGAAGATCGGCCAGTTCGTCGAGCGGAAGCAAGCCGCCCAGGCGTTGGTGCGGGCGTACGAAGAAACCGAAAAGATTCTCGCCAGTCTCCCCGGCGCTATCCTGATCGTCGACAGCCGGGAAGAAATCGTGTACGCCAACGCGCTGGCCGTCCAGTATTTTGGGGGGCACGACCACGCGACCCTGGTCCGGCGGCGCCTGCATGACGCGCTCAAGCTTCCGCCGCCGGCCCGCGAACGCCTCGAACGCGAGTTGGCCGCCGTCCGCGCAGGCACCCCCCGGCCGCCGGACCCCGAGTTCGAGGCGGACAAACGGGTCTATCGGTACCGCCTGTTTCCCCTGATGCTGCGCGCCGGCGAGCCGCCGCGGATGGGCATGATCATCTGGGACGTGACGGAGGAACGGCAGATCCAGGATCACTTGCTGCAGACCGAAAAGCTAGCCAGCCTCGGCACGATGGTCTCCGGCATGGCCCATGAGATCAACAACCCCGCCCAGGCCATCCTGGGTATGGCGGAACTGCTGCAGGAAGAGCGAGAGTTGGAGAAGGTTCGCGAGTACGCCTCGGATATCATCGCTTACGCGAAACACGTCTCCGGCGTCGCCCGCGACTTCGTCGGCTATACCCGCTTGACGTCCCGAGACGGAGAATGCGAGGTGGACCTCCGTGAGCGGTTGGCCGAGGCGGTCAAAATGGTGCGCCGCGGCCCGCATTTCGGGTACGTCGAGGTCGTGACGGCCTTTGAACCCGTCCCGCCGCTCCGGGCCCGCAAGGCGGAGATCGACCAGCTCTTCATTAATCTGATCAACAACGCTGTCCAGGCGATGAACGGCTCCGGGCGGTTGACCCTGTCCGCGGCGGTCGAGCAGCAGCAGGTCGTCGTCCGCATCGACGACACCGGGTGCGGTATCCCGAAAGCGGTCCTGCACAAAATTTTCGATCCGTTTTTCACCACCAAAGAGCCGGGAAAAGGCACGGGCCTGGGATTGAGCATCGCATACCGCATCGTGACCCGATACGGGGGGACGCTCGGCGTCGAGAGCGAAGAAGGGAAAGGCACCCGGTTCACCATCAGGTTTCCGCTCCATGGCGGGTAACAGCCGGCAGCGAATAGCCGATCGCGCATCGCTCAGAGCTGTCCGCTGCTCGCTATTCGCTATTTCAGACAAGGAGGATGTTATGCGCACGCAGTCCGAGGATTCGCCGGCCGGACGGCTCGGCCGCGTCCTGATCGTCGACGACGAGGCGTCGGTCCGAAAGCCGATCGCCCTGTCGCTGCAAAAGGCCGGCTATGAAGTGATCGAAGCGGAGAACGGCGAGCAGGCCATCGAGACGTTGAACGCGGGGGACAACCCGCTTTTGGTGGACACGATTCTGTGCGACATCCGCATGCCGAAAATCAACGGGATCGACGCCATCACGTATTTTCGGTCGCACTACCCCTCGATCCCGGTGGTCGTGCTGACCGGCTATCCGGATGTCGAGCTGGCCGTGTCGCTGATGAAGGCGGGCGTGCGGGATTATCTGGTCAAACCGGTCACGAAAGACGACCTGCTCCGGATCATCCGACATGCGGTCGAGCACCACGAGATCTTCAAAGATCAGTTCGTCGCGTAACGGGAGCGAAAAGCGAACAGCGCAGAGTTGGTAGCTCCGAACTATCCGCTGCTCGCTCCTCGCTGCTTGCTTTTCCTCGTGAAGACGGTCCGTAGCCCGAAGTAGCCGAAGGCGTCCTTCAGGTTGGAATAGATCCGTTTGAACGGCCCCATCTCCGGGTTGGTCACATACTCCATCGTCAGGACGATCCGCTCCTCGCCCTCGGCCAGCGGTGTGACCGCGTGCCAGAGCTTGTCCCCGTTGAAAATGACCAGGTCGCCGGGCTCGGTCTTGAGCGTGAGCTGCTGGGGGGTTTTGCCCGGAACATCTTTATAGAGCTCGCACACCAGCCGGCAGTGGTCGGACCGATCCACCAGCCCCATCAGGATCGTGTACCGCGCGCCTTTGTAATAGGACGTGTCATAATGAAATCCGATATGGTCGCCGGGCTCCGTGTAGTAGTAGAGGGCGCAGGAATGGGGATCGCTGTTCGGACAGAGCATCACCCGGGCGTTGACCAACCGATGCAGAAAATTCATGAACGCCGGTGACCGGTACAGATCCAGAAAGCGGGGCGCCTTCTCGATCACCGTGAAGTAACTGACGCTGCCTCCTTTTTTTCGGCCCGGGATGTAATTACGGTTCAGCTCCGGTTTGACCGATTGGGCCTGCGGCACCAAAAGCTCCTCGACCACCGTCCTGGGCAGGAACTCCCTGAGATAGACGAACTCATTCTGATCCCAGTACTCCTTCTTCACCCGCTCGAAATCGAGCGCGGCGATCGCCTGATCGACGGCCTCGCTCAGAGTCTTGGCGTCCGTGACACTCATGTACTCTCCTTTTTCTGCTCGCCGGTGGTCTGGTCTATCTGGTCCATCTGGTCCATCTGGTCCGTCTGGTCCGTCTGGTCTATCTCGTCTGTCTGGTCCATTCGATCCGATGAAACAGACGAGATAGACCGGATAGACGAAAGAGACGAGAACGACGCGGCCCGCTACGGCGGGCTCAGCGCCGGCGCTTTGACCACTTCGACGCCGGGCGGCACCTGGAAGTCGAACAGCCCGTCCTTTAAGCCCGTGTTCGGCTTGAGCCCGTTGAATTCGAAGGTCGCGATGTTCCCGCTGATCTCATGCAGCGAGAGGCTTTTGATGAAATAGGTCTTCGGTTGAACCTCCATCACGATCCGGTCCAGCGTGCGGACCGCTTCCGAGTCCCTCCGCTTGGGCACCAGCGTGACAAGCGGCAGCCCTCCCGCTCCGCGAGTTTTGCCGGGCGTCGGTTCGATGTCGAACTGCTCCTCCAGCTTGGCCGCTCCCTGTAGCAGTTCCAGCGGAGCCTTCGAGGCCGCCATCTGCGTCAGCTTGCCGACCAGCACTTGCTTGTGCTCCGGCACGTACATCTTCACGTCGTCGTGATTGACGTAAATCTCCTCAACGGACGGCTCCAGGTAATCCCACCGCAGCCGCCCCGGTTTTTTGATATACACCCGGCCGGAGGACGAGATCGCCGTCGCGAAGCCCTCGATCCTGGTTTTCTGGGTAAACTCCGCCTGGAGGTCCTTCGTCTGCTCATACCGCGCCTGCACCTTCTTCACGACTTCTCTGACTTCCCGAAGCGCCTTGTCCTCTGTCCCCTCCTCGGCTGCGCCGACCGGTAGAACCGACCAAAAGAAAAAGGCCAGCAAGCAAGACACAACGCTCAAAAGGGCGCGGCAGCATGGAGAGCGAGGTCGCGGAGGAGCCGGTACCAGACCACATCTACTGGGCGCGATAGGGGTTGCGTCGCGAATTGCGCGAAGGCTCGGGCCCCGCACTTGCCGACCAGATGCGGTACGCCTTGGCGGACGGCGAGCACTGGTCGAAGTTCCGTTTAAGCGGACCTTTAAACGGAACACGTTGCGCAGCCGAGCAGCCCCCATCACTCCACGACCTTGGCACAGTTCGCTCAAACAACTTCTCAAACTTCTTCTTCCCCCACCGGCCCCCGCCGCGCCAAGACCTCCCGTCGTCCATCCCGCGCCGGCGCGCTCACCAACCCCTCCTGCTCCATCCGTTCGATCATCCGCGCCGCCCGCGGGTACCCAACGCGCAGCCGGCGCTGGATCAGCGAGGCCGACGCCTGCCCGGAGGACAACACGATCTCTTTGGCCTGCTCGTATACTTCGTCTTGCTGCTCCTCTTCGGCCGCTTCTTCTTGGCGCAGCGCCTGCAGTTCCTCGCTGTAGGTCGGCGCGGCCTGCTTCTTGACGAACTCGACCACGCGCCGGACGTCGTCGTCGGCCACAAAGGAGCCATGGAGGCGGGTGATCCGTCCGGTGCCGGACGCGAGATACAGCATATCGCCTTTGCCCAGCAAGGCCTCCGCCCCGTTCGCGTCGAGAATGGTCCGCGAGTCGGTCTTCGAAGACACCTGGAACGCGATCCGCGCCGGGAAGTTGGCCTTGATCAATCCCGTGATGACATCCACCGAGGGACGCTGGGTCGCCAGCACGAGATGAATGCCGGCCGCGCGGGCCATCTGCGCCAGCCGCGCGATCTTGTCCTCCACGTCTTTCGGCGCCACCATCATGAGATCGGCCAGTTCGTCGATCATGACGACGATGTACGGCAACGGCTCCGGCGGAGTCTGAGGCGGCGGAGCCGCCCCGGCCGCGCTCCTCTCGGGAACGGCGCTTTCGCCGGCGGACAGTCTCTCTTCTTCGGACAGAAAACGGATCGGCAACTCGGTCTGCTCCGGAACGCCGGCCGACTTGCCTTCCGGCAGCACGCCCTGAGCCGCGGCGACCCGCCGGTTATAGGCGTCGATATTGCGCACCCCCGCTTCGGCCAACAGCTTGTAGCGGCGCTCCATCTCTTGCACGACCCAGCCGAGTCCCCGAGCCGCCGACTTGGGATCGGTGATCACCGGCCGCAGCAAATGCGGAACGCCATCGTAGGACTGCAACTCCAGCATCTTCGGGTCGATCAAGAGCAGCTTGACTTCGTCCGGCCGGGCGGAAAACAGAATGCTCAGCAGCATCGTGTTGAGGCTGACGCTCTTGCCGGCTCCCGTCGCACCGGCGACCAGGAGATGCGGCATGGCTTTCAGATCGGCGGTGACGGGCGCGCCGAAAATATCTTTCCCCAGCGCCAAGGTCAGCTTGGACCGCGACCGCGTGAAGGCGTCGCTCGTGACCACTTCTTTGAACGACACCGTTTCGCGGTAGCGGTTCGGCACCTCGATCCCGACCACCGATTTGCCGGGTAAGGGTGCGACGATCCGCAGGCTCATCGCTTTCAGGGCCAGGGCCAGGTCGTCGGCCAGGTTCACGATGCGGGCGACCTTGACGCCGGGCGCCGGCTCGAATTCGTACATCGTCACCACCGGTCCCGGGTGGACTTCCGTGACCTTGCCCTCGATGCCGAAACTCAAGAGCGCGCGCGTCAGCACGTCGGACTGCGCTTTCAGCTCCTCAGCGGTCATGCGCGCCGACGGGCCGGAGGGGTCGCTCAAGAGTTCGTTCGGATCCGGCAACACGTAACCGGCGGACGCGACCCTCGGCGGCGTCACGTCGGGCTCCGGGTCCGCCTCCTCCGCGGGCTTGGGGACGGGCTTGGCGCCTGTGCGAATGCGCGGCGGCTCCGGCATCGCCGGGAGTTCAAGCTCCTCTTCCTCGTCGATCTCGTCGGCCGCGGCAGCCCGGTTCATCCGCGCCGTCTTGGGCTTGGCTCTGCGGCCGGCCTCCTCTCGCTCTTCGCCCCCGGATCGCTCGGGCATCAGCGCCGACGCCGCTTCTTTTACGGACGCCCACCACGCCGGCACCCGTCGAGACAGGCCCAGCAGCGACACCGGCGCCACGCCCAACAACGACACCACCAGACCGGCCAGGATGATGATATGGGCTCCGGTACTGGCGAAATACGCGCGCAGGCCGTCCGCGATGAACCGGCCGCAGACCCCGCCCGCCGCTCCGCGGGAGACCAACCCGCTCGACCAGGTCGGCACACCGACGACCTCCAGATGGAACAAGGCGCTCAACAGCAGCAGGAACGCCAGCGAACTGATTGCGCCGCGAACCGTCACCCCGACCCACCCCTGCGTGAAGCAGCGGACCCCCAAGAGCCCCAAGGCGAACGGGAAGGCATAGGCGGCGGCGCCGATGACGTGAAACAACACGGCCGCCAGGAACGCGCCTGCCGTGCCGATCAGGTTGTGTGTGGGTGTCTCGGGGGACGATCCCGCCCCGACCGACTGGACATCTCCGGGCACGAAGGAGACGAGGCTCAGCAACGTCAGGAGACTCAGCGCGATGAGCAGGACGCCGATGACTTCGCGCCGGAGATGGGAAGAACGGGAAGCGGCACTGCGGGCGTCACCGCGCTTTGCCGTGGTGGATACACCCATATCGGGCGGATGGTAACACCTTGAAACTCGAGGGGCAAGTAGCCCCGCGCGGAAGGCGCGAAAGCGCCAATTCTGAATTGAGAATTCTGAATTATGAATTACACAGTAACGATTCAGAATTCCTAATTCATAATTCAGAATTCCCCAAGCGGAGCGCGCGGGCGAGCGCGACATATTCATCGAGTGAGAGGGTCTCGGCGCGACGGGAGGGATCGATGCCGCACTGTTTCAGCGCACGAACGATCAGTTCCTGCGAAATCCCTTCGTCCCGGAGCGAGTTGGACAGCGTCTTGCGCCGATGGGCGAAGGCGGCCTTGACGATCCGCCTGAAGCCGGCCTCCTCTTCCTTTCCCAGTCGGCCGGTGGGCCTTATCGCGAAACAGACCGCGGCGGAGGCGACGTCCGGACGCGGGCGAAAACACTCGGCCGACACGTGAAAGGCCGGGCGCACATCGGCGGCGTAGCGGGCGAGCACGGACAGGACCCCGTAATCCTTGGTGCCCGGTTGGGCGACCAGCCGATCGGCCACCTCAGCCTGCAGCATCAGCGTCATGCGGGCGATCCGGTCGCGGGCATCAAGGAGCCGGAACAGCAACGGGGTCGAGACGTAGTAGGGCAGATTCGCCACGACGACCGTTCGCAACGGCAACGACTCATACGGAAACTCCAACGCATCCCCCAACCGCAGATCGAGGTTGGTGTATCCGTTCAAGGTCTCCTTGAGATACGCGTGGAGCTTCGGATCGATCTCGACGGCAATGACCCGCGCAGCCGCCTCGCAGAGCAATGTGGTCAGAATCCCCCGACCCGGTCCGATCTCCAGCACGGTCTCGTCGGCCCGCGGGGCGGCCAGCGAGACGATTTTGCGGGCGATGTTCTGATCGACCAGGAAATGTTGGCCCAGGCGTTTGAGGGCCGGTGGGAACGGAAGCGTCATGTCGACAAGCAAGCTGTCACCCCCATCTCCCTCCCCCTCGATACGAGGGGGAGGATCTCGGGGAGAGGAAGGATTGAGCTACGGGCTATTCGCTGCTCGCTATTGGCTACCGCCGTTTTCGAACCAGGAGCCACACCATCAGGCGCCGCCGGCCGGCAGCGCCTTGCTTTTCACATCTTTGACGAGGGCCAGCAGGACAGTCCGGTAGAACTCGATTTCATCGTTGAACTCTTCGAACAAATCATAGGTGAAGGACGGCCCCGGTTGCTTCCCGGCAAATTGCTGGGCTTCTTTTCGCCCGACATATCGCTCGATCAGCGGCACGGTCTTGGCTTTCCATTTGACGATGCGCTCCTTTCCCGCAACCGCGTTCAAGTCCTCCGCCGTCTGCTTCGAAATTCCATCCAGTTCCTTGAGCTGCTGGTGGAGCATGGTCAGGGCCGCGCTGAGCTGATCGGTCATGTCTTTGCTCCTGGTCTGTCTGGTCTATCTGGTCTATCTCGTCTATTCGGTCTATCTCGTCTGTCTGGTCTGTTTGGTCTATTCGGTCTATCTCGTCTCGCTGGTCTGTATCGCTGGCTTGAGCCGGCTTGCATCCTCGCTTTCCTTCCGTTGGGCTAATCGGAGTTTTCGTCCGTTCCAACGCAACAGACCAGACAGACCAGATAGACCGCCTCAGTCCTTATCTTCTCTGCGCCGCCAGCTTGGCGGCCAGCTTCACCGCTTCCAACAGGCTGCCGTGGTCCGCCACCCCTTTTCCCGCAATATCGTAGGCTGTCCCATGATCGACCGACGTGCGGATGATCGGGAGCCCCACCGTGACGTTCACGCATTTCCCGAACGCCACCAGCTTCAGCGGGATCAGCCCTTGGTCATGGTACATGGCCACAATGCCGTCATAGTCTCCGCGTACCGCTTTCCCGAATAACGTATCCGCCGGCAACGGATCGCTGGCCCGGATGCCGGATCTCCGAGCCCGTCGCACCGCCGGCCCGATGCTGCGCGCCTCTTCATCGCCGAACAAGCCGCCTTCGCCGGCATGGGGATTCAACGCCGCGACGCCGATCTTGGGCTTGCGGACGCCGAAATACTCCCGCAAGCCCTTGTCGGCGAGACGGATCGCCTTCTCGATGCGTTCCGGCGTGAGTGCGGCGGAGAGGTCGCGGACGGCCACATGCGTCGTGACGAACATGATCTTGAGCGGCCCGCCGACGATCATCATGCCCACTTCTTTGCTGCGGGTGAGATCGGCCAGCAGTTCAGTGTGGCCGGGATAACGGCAGCCGGCCAGGTTGATCGCCTCTTTATTGATCGGCGCCGTCACGATGCCGTCGACGCAGCCGGATTCGGCCAACTCGACCGCTTGCTTGATGAACGCGACGGCCGCGCCGCCGGTCTCGACGTTCGCCTCGCCCATGCGGTATCGGCCCAGCGGTTTCTTCAACGGATCCAATACCGCAACCTGACCGGGACGACCGATCGGCTGCTCATGCCCCGCAACCGCGACCGTGTCCAACGGCAGCTTCAGCCACCGGATCGTCCGCGCCATGACGGGCAATGAACCGATCACGAGAGGCCTGCACCGGCGATACAGTTCACGGCCGGCCAGCGCCTTCGCCACCACCTCCGGCCCGATCCCCGCCGGATCGCCCATGGTGATGCCGAGGAGCGGTTTCATTTCTGCCTGTCTTAACCGGTTCATGCCCATCGCCTATGGCCGATGATCTCTAGCCTCTAGAGACCGTTACCCTCCGTAGAGGTAGATCGTATATCCGATATACAGCAGCGCGCTGCCGCCTAACAACCAGGGCCGCCAATGGCCGCCCCACAGCAGTTGCCCCAAACTCAACACGACCGCCGCCATCGCCAGCAGCATGGTGATGAGCGCCGACGGCGCCAGCGCCCATTCCGTTCCGATCAGTCCGACCGATACCGGAAAGGTCCCCTGAAACACCATCGCCCCGGTGACGTTGCCGACGGCCAGGCGGTCTTTCTTCCGATACAGCCAGAGAAAACTATTGGACATCTCCGGCAACTCGGTGGCCAGCGGCGCAATCAGCAGCGCCAACAGCAACGGCGAGATGTTCAATTCGGCGGCGATGGACTTCGCTGCGGTCACGAACAGGTGCGCGCCGGCAGCCAGTCCGGCCAGCCCCACCGCTCCCTGCAGGGCGATCACGGCATAGGCTGGCCGTGCGGTCCGCCGCGCGAAGATCAACGGGTCGATCTCGATTCCCCCTGCGTCCTCCTCCGGAGCCGTGAATTTGATCTTCATATAATAGAGGTACATCCCTACCAACAGCAGCGCGGCTCCATAGTGCAGCGGCCGGGAAGGCACGTAGGCGCAGGCGACGGCCACTCCATAGCCGAGTAGGAAAAATTGGAGATCGACCCGCACTTCCCGATAGTCCAGTTTGAAGGATGCCGTCCGTTTCCCAAGCCCGGCGTAGAGGAGCAACAAGCCGGCCAGGATGGGCAGCACCAAGGTGCTGAGCATGAACGGCGCGCCAAGGATCGCGCCCAGGCCGACTTCGGTCCGCTCCCGGCCGCTCCCGAAGAAAATGGCGATGATCGGGATCGACGTCTCGGGCAACGTGGTCCCGACGGCGGCGAAAATGCTCCCCACCGCGCCTTCCGAGACTTTCAGACGCTTTCCGAGCCACTCGATCCCGTTGGTAAAGAGCGCGCAGCCGCCTAATGTGACGACGACGGAGAGCGCGAACAGTGCGACATAGGCCAGGACGGTCAAGCGCGCCCCCGCAACGAGACGTAAAGCGTGAGACGTGAGGCGTGAAGCGACAGATTGCAGGGGCAACACGTTTCGCCTTTCATCTTTCCCCCTTATCCCTTTCCACCCTTATCTTTTGCTTTTCCGGTCGCCCTCAGCTTTCGGTACGCCTGCATCGCCTCGTCCAGCACCTCTCGCACCGGCCGGCCGGTTTGTTCGGCGATTCGCCTGCAGTCGAGATATTCCGGCGCCGCTTTCGTCAGGCCCGGTTCGATGTCCGCCACCTTGATTCGGACCTCTCCGCCCCGGGTGCGCACCGGAACGAACCGGCGCACCAGCACCCTCCGCAAGACTTCCTGGACGCGTACGCCGAGGGCCGAGGTCTCGCGGAAGATCACACCGATCACCGATTCCGCTTTCTCGCGGGCTGTGACGACGCCGAGCACGATCCCCGGCCGTCCCCGCTTCATAATGACCGGCGTGAGCGTCACATCCAAGGCCCCGGCGCTGAACAGGCGCTCGATGACCGTCTCGTAGGCCTGAGGGTTCAGATCGTCGAGATTGGTTTCGACCTGCACGACCGAATCGGTCAGGCCCACGCTCGACTCCGACATGTCGCCGATGAAGACACGCAGGACGTTCGGCCACTCGCGCGGGTCTGCCGTGCCGGCGCCATATCCGATCGACGACGGACGCATGAGCGGCAGCGGACCATAGTCCTCGACCAGCGTGCGCAGCAGCGCCATGCCGGTAGGCGTCGTCAGCTCCTGCTGCGGCCCCGCGGTGTAGACCGGCACGCCCGCCGCCAGCGCCGCTACCGCCGGCCCTGGCACGGGCAATCGGCCGTGCGCGGTCTGGATCATGCCCGCGCCCAGGTTCACAGCCGAGGCCGTGACGCGTCTTACGCCCAACAGATGGCACCCCAGGAGACTTCCCGCCACATCCACGAGTGAATCGATCACGCCCAGCTCGTGAAACTCGACATCGGAAGGCTTGACGCGATGCGCAATCCCCTCGGCTTTCGCCAACCGATCGAACACCTCGCGACATCGTTCCTTGACGGATGGAGGCAGGCCGCTGGCCGACAGAATCCGCTGGATGCGCGAGAGTGACAACGGGGAGCGGAACCCACGGTGAATCATGACGTCCACTTTGGTCGCGTGGAGCCCTCCGCGCAAGACCCGCTTCGCCGCCAAGGCAAATCCGTCGACCCGCAGCGCCTTCAGACCTTTTTCAAGGTCCTTCACGGACAGACCGGCATCCACCAATGCGCCGAGGATCATGTCGCCGCTGATGCCGGAAAAACAATCGAAATACAATTGGCGTGCCACGCCCGCCTCACACCACCGCGTCCGCGCGGCCCATCTTACCGAAGCGCTTTGCGCGCGGCAATGTCGAATCAATTGAAGGGCAATGGGCTAGAGGCAATGTGAAGGAGGCGATAGGCGCGAGGCGCAAGGGAAGTGGGAAGCAGTCGTCTATCGCCTCGCGGCCTGGTTGCGGATTGACAGCCCTGCTCCGCTGTGTTATCCCCTTCTGCGTTTTTCTTCCGATCCCGAGGACGCACGCGCTCGGCCCCGGACTTATGGCTTCTTTCGTCTTGTCTTCGTGGCACTACCGAGGTCTCCGTCGCATGCTCGTGGCCGTCCTGCTGGGATGCGCAGTGCTCGCCGGAGCCGCTGAGGGCTCGGCCAAGAGCAAGCACAAACCCGTCCCGCAGAAGGAACCGGATCTCAAAATCGTCCACGTCGCCGTCGTTCCTGTACCCTATTCCCCGGCCCATGGACCGCTGGCCTTTACGGTGACCGTCGATCTGCCGAAAGAGCTGGACGGCGCGAACCTTCTGGAAGTGTCCTCCCTTGTCAGTTCCCCCTCCAAGACATCCCTTCGATTTCTGTCCACCCGGCAGCCTGTCGAGCCGCGGCAAAACTCCGACAAGCCGGATCAAAGCGACCCGTCCCTGCGCATGTCCGTGACACTGTCGTGGGATGGAACCGATCACAACAAGCAAGTGGTCTCGACCGGCTCCTATCACTACGAAATCCGCGCGAAGCTGCTGACGGTCGGTGAGAAAGGTCCTCGGACGTCGATGACGTCCTGGCCGAAACGGGGCACGGTGGAAGTGAAGTGAGTTCCAGCGCGACGAGCGGGAACCATCATCCTTTCGATCACTGACCTGTCGCGTCTTTCCCGCCCCTCTCGCCCCTCGCGCCGAGCACGTTGATCCGATGCGCCAGGCAGCCGGCGCCGAAGCCGTTGTCGATGTTCATCACACCGACGCCGGCCGCGCAGCTATTGAGCATCGTGAGCAACGCGGCGACTCCGCCCAAACTCGCCCCATAGCCCCGGCTGGTGGGCACTGCGATGACCGGCCGATCCACAAGGCCGCCGACGACGCTCGGCAACACCCCATCCATTCCGGCCACCACGATGATCACGCGCGCCCGCAGCAACCGGTCATGGCGGCCCAACACCCGGTGGATGCCGGCGACCCCGACGTCGTAGATCGTTTCGACGTAACTGCCCATCACCTCGGCCGTCACCTTCGCTTCTTCGGCCACCGGGATGTCGGCGGTCCCCGCCGTCATCACGAGCACGTCGCCCGTCAGTTGACGTTTCGCGTCTCGGATGGTGACCACGCGCGCCAGATCGTGATACACCGCGCGACGATCCAGGCGCCGTAACGCTTGGGCCACGTCCGGCTCCGCCCGGGTCGCCATGAACGGTCCGCCTTTTTTCAGCAGGCCCCGCGCGATCGACACGACCTGGTCCTTAGTCTTCCCTTCGCAAAAAATCACTTCGGGAAATCCCTGTCGGATCGAGCGATGATGATCGACCGACGCGAAGCCGAGATCTTCAAACGGTAAGCTGCGAAGCCGTTCGATGGCTGTCTCGACACCGGTCTTGCCCTGTTTGACCTCGTGGAGCAATCGTCGCAGAGAATCGTAGTTCATCCAGATAGTCGTTCTTCTCGTCTATCGGGTTTGGTTGGTTCGGTTGTCTCGCGCACCAGATGAACGAAATCAACCAAACAAACCAGGGAATCGTTCGTTATTCTCGTTCCGGCTTGGGACCGCGCTCCATCAAAGCTGCGACCGCCTGGCGGCAGGGCTTGCCCTGGAACAGCACGGCGTTGACTTCCCGCACGATGGGCATCTCGACCCCGTACCGGTCAGCCAGGCCCAACGCCGCCCGCGCCGTGCGCACACCTTCCGCCACCGCTTGCATGCCGCTCAAAATGCTGTCCAGTTTCTCACCTTTCCCCAACCGCACACCCACCATATGGTTCCGGCTGAGAGGCCCCGTGCAGGTGAGCACCAGATCGCCGACTCCGGAGAGCCCGTAGAACGTGCGCGGATCCGCCCCCATCGCCACGCCCAGTCGCACCATCTCCGCTAGGCCGCGGGTCATCAACGCCGCCCGCGCGTTGTGGCCCAGTTCCAGGCCGTCCACCACGCCGGCCGCGAGCGCCACCACGTTCTTGAGCGCCCCGCCCAGTTGGACGCCGATCAGGTCGCCGTCGGCATAGACCCGGAACGTCGGGGACATGAGGAGCGATTGATAGGTCTTGACCGTCTCCACGTGCCGGCCGGCAAGACAGACCGCCGTCGGTTGCCCGCGGCTGACCTCGGCCGCAAAGCTCGGCCCGGAGAGGACCATCAGCTCAGGAGTCGGCGCAGGCAGAACTTCGGTCATCACGTCGGTCATCAATTTGAGCGTGTCTTCTTCGATGCCTTTCGTCGCGCTGATGATCCGCGTCGAGCCGGACACGAGGGGCGCCAGGTATTGCAACACCGAACGGGCCGCGTGGGACGGCACCGCGAACACGATGCCCTCGACTCCGCGGACGGCTTCCGCCAATGAATTGGTGACCGTCACGTCCGTAGGCAACTTGACGCCCGGAAGGAAGATCGTGTTCTCGTGCTTCGTCTTGATCGTTTCGATCACCTCCGGCTCGTACGCCCACAGCCGAACCGAGACGCCCTTCTGCGCCAAGTGTCGTGCTAGCGCCGTTCCCCACGCGCCGGCGCCGATGACGCCGATGGCGGGCGCGGTTCCGGATTCCTGTGCTCCAGTCGTCACGAGTCAGGCCTCACAGATGTCGAATGGAAGACTGACGATCAACGTCGCGCGGATTATAGGAACGGGTTGTGAAGGCTGTCAACGAAAGAGCCGCGTTTGCCGGAACAGCCCAACGGCGAAAGGCAGGTGAATTTCTTAAGGAGCAAACCGCTGACGAAAGCGAACGGCGACGGATCTGCGGTGTTCATTGGTGTGCGCGCACTGGGAGGCAGGTCTCGGGTCGGCGCATGCCAAGAATGTGAAATGATTCGGAGGAGAGCGGGTCCCTGTTATACGCTTGGATGGCATAGGGATTGCTCAACCGTATTCGGCTCCGGATTGATCGCTCCGGTCTCATTTTGCGGAGCGGACGGGGAACCCGTCACGGAAGTACGGAGTCTCTCGCTAAATGATCTGAAACCGGGGGGTTCATGTCATGATGACTCACTGCCGCCGGCACACCCGATGGCTCTCAATCGGATTGGTCGTGCTTTTTCTGGGAAGCATTCCTCCAGCACTTGCGTATGGAGAATCCTACATCGCCGGTCAATTTGGGGTCACCTTTCCGCAGAGCTTGAGCGACGGCAAAATCACCACTCCTGGATTTGCGGTCCTATCGATTTCAGATCAGGCGTTGAAGAGTTCTCTCATGGGGGGAATCAAGCTCGGGTTCTATCTCCCCCAAATCCGCTGGTTCGGATTCGAGACAGAAGTCTTTTATACGACCCCTCATATCAAGCAACAATCCATCACGTTCAAGGGACCGGGCGGAAGCGCCACCGCCGACTTTCAGGGTCTCTATAACCGAGTGATCACATGGGCGCCCGTCAATGTCATGTTCCGATACCACAAGACCCGTCTCCAACCCTACATTGGTATCGGTCCCGGCATTTTCTTCGCCCGCATCAAAGACCCATCCGTGACCTCGGGAGACAATACGCAATCGAGCAACTGGAGAATCGGCGTCAACGCACAGGCCGGTCTTCGGTACTACATCACAAGACACTGGACAATGTTCGGCGAATACAAATTTAACTATGCCCGCTTCGACTACAAGGACACGCCGAATCTGTTCGGCTTCAAGGCCGACTACACCGCCCACATCGTCGCCCTCGGCCTGAGCTACCACTTCTGATCCCAATCCGAAAATAATTTCCGCCACAACGTCATCGGATGCCGGCGGGTGACGCCGACCTGGGAGCCTGGCCGCGCGCAGCAGGGTCCCTACACCGGGCGGGGTGCGAGCCTGCACCCGTTGCAACGATGAAGAGCAACGGGTACCCGGCTGGTCGGCGGCAGGGCCCGCAGCTTCTCGACGGGCTTAGCTCAGAACCCTGTCCATTTTTTGCACGCTGGCGCTTTTCGTCCTCTCCGTGTAGGCTGTGGGCCGGTCACTTCCGAGGCGGGGACTCGATGAAGACCTGTGGTTCCTGCGGCTACCAGCTCCCGGAGATCAGCCGGTTCTGTACCCAGTGCGGCGCGTCGCTCGACGGCTCATCCGCCGCGGGCCCTTCCCCTTCGCCTGAATCCGTCAAAGAAGAACTGAATATTCAGATCCTCTATGCGATGGTCGCGTTGCTGCTCCTCGCGCTCGTGTTTCCGCCGTGGGAAACTCCGCCGAGCCGGCCGCCCGAATTCTTAGGCTTCCACTTCATTCTCTCCCCGCCCGAACCCGAAGCCGTCGTGAGTCGCCTGCTGATGACGATCGAACTCGTCACGATCGCGATCGCGGGGCTGTATTTTTCGTGGCTCTTCCGCAAGCGAGCGAATAGCCAATAGCGGGTAGCGACAAACGCCGACTCGATCACGGAGACAAAAGGCCGGACAGGGAGAGGCTCCGGCTTGTATGCCAGGAGCTCTTTGCCGCCAGCTATTCGCTATTCGTTAATCCAAGGCGAGCGTCAGACACTTCGCCGCGCCGCCGGACTTCATGAACTCGTCGAGGGGAACGGGGTGGGGTTCGTAGCCGCGGTCGCGAAGGAGCGCCATCGTCTCCGGACAACCGGCCGGCAAGACGACATGCTTGCCGACGCACACGGCGTTACAGGCGAATTTCAACGCTTCGCCTTCCGGCACGACGAGCCGGCGTTCCCGCGCGATCCGCTCGGCGATCGCCGCCTGCCCGTACCGGTCGAATGCCGGCGGGTAATAGAGCAGCTCGCCGCCGCTCAACGGACAGAAACACGTATCGAGGTGATAGAACCGGCTATCGACGAGCTCGACGGGAATAATCTCCCACCCGAAGATCTCGCTCAAGCGGGAATAGCAGCGGATGTCCGACCGTTGGCGGTAGCCGCCGAACCAGCCGTCCGGAAACCCCAGCAGATCGCCCGCACCCTCGAAGTACAGGCCCGGCTCCAGCGTGACGACCTCGTACCCGTGCTCGCGAAACCATGCTTCGAAATGGACTTCCTCCCGCTGTCGTTCAGGATGCCGGAATCGGCTCGGCACCGCCCGTTTGCCGACTACAACCCCCGCATTGGCGGTAAACACGAGGTCTGGTAGGCCGGGCACCGGCGTCATCTGCTCCAGGGTCGCGCCGGCGTCTTTTTCCAGCACCGCCATCAGCTCGTGCCATTGCCGGTAGGCCCGTTCGCCGTCCACCGCGTTGGTCCGGCGCATCCAGGGATTGATTTCGTACTCGATCCGGAAATAATCCGGAGGGCAAACCAAGAGCCGGCTCATCTGTATCCCGTTATCCCGTCACCCCTTCCACCCCAGCTCCCGCGCCAGTTCCCGCAGGAATGACGCGGCGTCCATCACTAACCCCACAGCCTGAAAACTGCCCCGGTCGGCCAGCTTCGTCGGCACCGCGGGGTTCACATCCACGCAGACGGTCGGGACCGTGGCGGGAAGGAGATTGCCCGTCGCCACGGCGTGCAACGTGGACGCGACCAAGAGCGCCAGCCCGACGCCGGGAATTGCCGCCCGCATCGCGGCCTGGGCGGCGACCGAGTCCGTGATCACGTCGGGCAGCGGACCATCGTCCCGAATCGTGCCCGCCATAACGACCCGGACGCCTTGTCTGACGCAGGCCGCCATGATCCCGCTCGTGATCACGCCCGACTCCACCGCCGCTTTGATGCTCCCGATCGCGCGGATGCGATTGATGGTCCGCAAATGATGCTCGTGACCGTGCGGCACCGCCCGGCCGGCCGACAACGCGTAGCCCAGGGTCGTGCCGAAGAGGTGCGCTTCCATATCGTGCGCCGCCAGCGCGTTGCCGCAAAAGAGCACATGGATGAAGCCCGACTCGATTAGCCAGGTGAGGGCATCGCGGCCGCCCGCATGGATGATCGCCGGCCCTCCGGCGAGCAAGACCTTGCACCCCTCGCGGCCGTTCCTCATGCCCTCGCGCAACGTCTCCATCCGCCGCGCCACGTCCCGAATAATATGGCCGTGCGGCCGCTCCGCCGAGACCTGCGCCTCCATGAAACCGAACACGTCGCGCTCTTTCGGCCTCGCGATCGGGATGACCCGCACGCCCTCGCGTCCCGTGACGATGAGGTCCCCCTTCTTCACGTCGGCCATCGGGACCGTGCGGGCCCGCGCTTGTGCGGCATCGACACGGATGCCCAGATCCATTTCAATGGCCTCGACGTCGATCCACGAGCCGCGCAGCCGGACCTGCGTAGGCAGATGCGTCGTCGCGTAGAAGGTCTCGGGGAAGATCCCGTCGGCCGGAGCCGGCTCCAGCGTGCAGTCCGCTTCCCGCTCGACCGCCGCGCCGTGCGGCTGAATCGCCTCGAGAATCTCGGTCAGCAGCTTGGCGGACGGCGCGCTGACCAGAATCCTCGCTCGGGACGGCTCCTCGCGTGTCTTGCCGATCCGAACTTCTTCCAGATCGAAGGTTCCGCCCATCATCAGGATTGTGTCCAGCACCTTGGCCAGGATCAGCGAATCGATGATGTGGCCCTGCAAAACGACCGTTTCTTGAGCCTGTGTCATAGAGAACTCCACGGCCAGGGGCTAGCGGCGCGTGGCCAGAGGGTCAGGACTCCACGCAATCATAACATGCCTAGGGCGCTGCCAAATCTTCCTATTCCACGCGCGCGAATTCTTGCATCTCTCATCCTTCTACCCTTTGCCCCCGCATTCCTCACCCTCTGGGCCCTCGCCGCTAGTCCGTCTTCATCAGTTCCCGCAGCACATTCGTGGCATAGGCGCCCGGCGGCAGCGCAAAAGAGAGGATGAGATCGCCGTCCGCCAGCGACCACTCCAGATCCATCAGCTTGACCCGCAACGGCCGGCGTTCCCCGCGGAACCCGCAGGCTTTCGCCGCCTCGACAAGCGCTTCCGGCGTCATCCCTTCGGCCTCGACCACGGCCCGTTCGATGGCGCCCGGTTCACCCGACGCCCAGGGTGCACGCGACCCGAAGAGCGGCCCGGTCGGGCTGATCTCGAACCGATCCGCGCGGGGCTGCTCCGCCGCGGCGTTTTCGACCGGAAAGCAGGCGCCGTTGTCGAGCTTCATCGCCCAGTCGCCGGCCATGACGTGATCGAGCCGATCGAGTCGGCGGGCCAGCACCCGGTTGAAGAGATGGGATTGATAGGCGTGCAGATACCAGAGGCGCTTGGAGCGGCTCATCTTGCCACGCCGCGCGACGTCAACCAACAAGGCGGCGCCCAGCCGGTGGTTGAGGCCGGCTTTGCCTTGCCGTTGCGGGCCGAAGTAATTCGGCACACCGCGTCGCCGCAGTTCTTCCAGCACCAACGGCGCGGTCGTTTCGGCGTGAGGAAGGACGTCGCGGATGACGAGCCGAAAGGTGTTGCCCGCGTGATGTCCAGTCCGCAATCGATTCCGATGTCGGCCGAGCACCTCCACCGAGAGCACGTGCTCGTCCGGCCTGATCCGCGCGACCTGCTCGGGCGTGACGCCGTGGATCGACACCATCTGGGTCGTGACGGCCCTGGCGTCCTTGAGCCCGGCCACGCCGATCGCCCGTGCCTTGACGCCGAGCACGGAAGAGAAACGCAGAACAAGCTCCGGGGTGGAGAGGCCGCGCTTGGTCACCCGGAGATAGAGGTGCTCGCCTTCGCCGCACGGGACATACAGCGGCCGTTCGTCGACGCGAAAATCTTCCGGCGCCGTCCGGACCCTTCCGCCGATTCCGGGATGCGCGCTCGTTAAAAACGGCAGCTCGCTCTGGTTCTTCATGGCGCTCGTCACGTCTCGGCGTGGTCGAACCGACCACGCCGGCAAGAAACCTCGCCGTCCCGGAAATTCCCTGCGAACATCGAGCGGCCCGGTGGTATACTCTGAGCAAGCCGTTCCATCTTCACCGTGAACCGCCCGACCAACATGTCCGGACCACCGGCGATCGCGCCCCGTTCGGCCTTCATCCTATCACTGGCGATGAGCCTCGGGATACTTTCTCTCGCCGTCCCTTCGGCCCGGGCCGAAGACGTATTCGCCCTGTTCACCCAGCACATCCGGCGTCAGGTGACCATCGACAAACAAGCCTTTGCCATCGCCAGCACCTGCATCCAGTGGTTCTATCGGCGCGAGCAGCAGAAACCGCCTCGCCCTCCGGTGCAAAAGGCAGCCTGGCAGCGCGGCGCGCAGCCCGAGGCGGACCGGATCGACCGCGCCTTCTCGACGGCCGACTGCGAGAGCCGCTATCCCGGGGGGTTGGGATCCGTGCGGGAAGACTTCAGCCGCACCCAATCGTCCCTGTCGCTGAGCCTCACATTTTACGAATTCGCCTTGGTGGGCGACCGCGACGATGACGGGCACTACAGCGCGACCGAACTCCAGGACGTGCTTCAAGCGCTCAAGCTCGCGTTCGATCCCTCCTCCACCGCGGCCGCGCACGCGGCCGCGCTCACGGCGACGTTCGATACGCTGTACAAGGCGGGCGGGATGGAGGGGCTCATGGCCGGCATGGGACTCCTCTATGAAAGCGGATATCGCCTCACTGCGTCCGATCAGGCCGCGTTGAACCGGGTGATGGAATGACCTCGCAGTTGATGCGCTGGCAAGAGCGGGCGCGGATGTTCATCGGGCATGTGATCAGCCGCCCGTCCCACCAACTCTTCAACCTTGTCCCGCAGTGGGAAATCGGACTGGCCCAGGCGCAGGTCTCCCGGCTCACCGTTCCCCATGCGCCGCTCGCTGGCCGGCGGGCCGTGCAGATCAGCGATCTCCACCTTGACCGCTATCGACCGCGTCATGACGCGATCGTCCGAACGATCGCCGGATTGCGCCCCGATTGGATCTTCATCACCGGCGATTTGTTGAATGTTCCGGACGGCCTCCCACACCTGTTCCGCTTTCTGTCCCGACTCAGGGACCTGGCGCCCGTCTACATGACGCTGGGCAACCATGACCATTACAGCGGCGTCCCGGCCGACCGGTTCACGGAACTCGCGGACCAGCACAAAATTTCGCTCTTGGTCAATCAGACCGCGTTTGTCGCCGTGGCGTCGGGGGAACTAGCCGTCGTCGGCGTGGACGATCCATCCCTGCACCGGGCCCGCCTGGAATGCCTTCCTCCTCCGGCCGAGGGCCGCTTCATTCTGCTGTTGGCGCACGCTCCCAATATTCTGGACCAACTGGAGCCTCATCACCGGATCGACCTGGCTCTGTGCGGCCATAGCCACGGCGGACAGTGGCGGGTGCCGTTCGTGCCGCCCTTCTGGCTCCCGCCGGGATGCAACGGCCGCCTGCACGGCGTCTACGTGCGCAACGGCCATCGCCTCTACGTCAATCGCGGCCTCGGCTGGTCGGTCTTGCCGGCCCGATGGAACTGTCCGCCCGAAATCCTCCTGCTGGAATGGACCGATCGGGAAAACGCTTGAGGTCAAGGTGAGTCAGCCCAGCCTCTCCCAGGCCTCCCTGGCCCGACTTCGAACCGTCTGATCCCAGTCTTCTTTCATCACCTCGGCCAACTTGTCTCTGGCCTCGACGGCGCGCAACCGTCCCAGTCCCAGCGCCGCGCAACTCCGCACGTACGCATGGTCATCCTCCAGCGCTTTGAGGAGCAGCGGGACCACCGACTTGTCCTGCAGGACGCCGAGATGGCTGGCCGCCATCCCTCTGATCTTATGCTGCTTGTCGCCCAGCGCCTTCTGAAGAGTGGTCGTGAAGATCGCCTTCAACGCCGGAGCCACGGGCTCCAACCCTTCGAGTCGATAGTCGTTGACCTCGATCAGCGCAAAGGCCAAGTCGAGGCGTTTGTCCGGCGAGGTCTCGCGCTGGAAAGCCGCCATGAGGCGTTCCCGCTCGCGCCGCCGGCGGCGCCGCCTCAGGATCGGGCGAATCGTCGCCCACAGGACCGCCGCGGCGGCCAGCCCCAGCAACGCGATGGGAACGGCCTGTTCGACAAGGACGTCCTGCGTCTCGGGAGAAAGCCGCTTCCAGAGCCAGACGAGGGTGACGATTGCTCCGACGACGATCAGGATCGCCGTCAGGTTCGCTTGGCCGGTTTGGCTGCGCAGGCTCATGACGCCGCATCATAGGAGGGCGCCTCGGATCGCGTCAACGCGCCGCTTAGCTCTTCTTGACAACCATACTAACTAGAACTATCATGCCGACAGCCGTGGATCTTCCCGATCTCAAAGACGATCCCTACCTCAAGGTGGTGCGCCCGCTGGTCGAAGCCTATTTGGCGTTCTGGCGGGCCGACAACCGCCATATCCGTTCCCTGCGACTGACACCGTCCCAATTCGACGTGATCGCCACGCTCGGCGACACGGACGGCATGACCTGCTCGGAGCTCAGCGAGGCCACCTTGACCACCAAAGGCACGCTGACCGGCGTCCTCGACCGGCTGGCGGCGAAAGGATTGATCAGAAGACACGACGTCGCCGGCGATCGTCGCTGCATCAAGATTCGGTTGACCGACAAGGGCGATGCGCTGTTCCGGAAGGCGTTCGCCGCCCATATCGCCTTTCTGCGCCCGTACTTCGAACGGGCCTTGACCCGCAAGGACGCGGACCATTTGTGCAGGCTGTTGGTGCGTATCAGGGACAGCTTCGAACAGGACCGGCGATGAGGTCTCGACGGCCCGTCGCCTTTTCCAACGGGAGTCGGTGATGGAAAAGCCTGCGGATACCGCTTATCCGATCCACGACCTCCTCAAGCGCCGGTGGAGTCCGCGCGCGTTCTCCGACAAGCCGGTCGAACCGGAGACCTTGCGCAGTCTCTGGGAAGCCGCTCGTTGGGCGCCTTCCTGCTTCAACGAACAGCCCTGGTATTTCCTCGTCGCGACGAAGCAGGACCGGGCGGAATACGATCGGCTGCTGGCGTGTTTGAACGAGGGCAACGCCGCTTGGGCGAGGCACGCGCCCGTGCTCATGGTGTCGGTGGCGCGGACGGCGTTTCAGGACGACGGCGGACCGAACCGGCATGCGCTGCACGACGTCGGGCAGGCCGTCGCCGGCCTGACCCTGCAGGCCACCGCGCTCGGGCTGTTCGTGCATCAGATGGCGGGCTTTTCCCCGGAAAAGGTGCGGCAGGCGTACGCCGTGCCCGAGGGGTTCGAGCCGGTCGCCGCGATCGCACTCGGCTATCCCGGCGATCCGGCCGCGCTGCCCGAGAAACTTCGCCAGCGCGAATTGGCCCCGCGCAGCAGAAAGCCGCTGGAAGACTTCGTCTTTTCCGGACGGTGGGGTCTCACGTCACCGTTGGTTTCGAGGTCCTGATGCATCTGACGATTCTCGGCAGCGGCACGAATGTCCATCCCAAGCGGGCCGCCGCCGGCTATCTCGTGCGGACCGACCAGATGCTGCTCCTCGACTTCGGTCCCCGCACGCTGGCCAATCTGATGAGGACCGGAGTCGATCGCCATCGGATCACGCACGTGCTGTTTTCCCATTTCCACGCCGACCATTTCTCCGATTTCATCACCTTTTTCTTCGACGCCGTGATCCACTCCAAACTCGTCGGCCCTCGCCCCGACCTGACAATCATCGGGCCGCGTGGGACCACTCGTTTGTTCCGGACGGTCTTCGCCACGTTTCCGAGCTTCGACTCGCCGCGCTTTCGCGTCACGATCAAGGAAGTCGCCGACCGCGGGTTTATGATCGGAGAGACCCGCATTACCCCGGGTACCGTGCTCCACGTCCCCGGTCTCCATTGCGTCGGCTACCGCATCGAATACGGAGGCAGAACCCTGGCCTATTCCGGCGACTCGCAGTATTGCGAGAATCTCGTTCGCCTTTGTCGGGAAGCCGACGTGGCGGTGCTCGATTGCTCCTTTCCCGCGAACCGGCCGGGACCGAGCCATATGCACGCCGGCGACTGCGGCCGGGTCGCCCGAGACGCGGGACTCGATAGGCTGATTCTGTCGCACTTCTACCCGATCGCCGAACGGTTCAACGTCAAGCGGCAGGCGGCGCGTCACTTTCGGGGGACTATCCGGATGGGGAGGGATCTCTTGTCGGTGACGGTGTAAAGGGAGGAGCCGGGTCGCAACCCAAGATCTCCACGAAGCGGGACAACCTGGCCTTCTTCACCGGGTCGTCGAGCTTGCTATAGATCGCGAGCAGGTTTTTGAGCATGCGGATCAGCACGCCGCGCGGCTGACTCTTCTGCAGGTACCGTTCGTCGAACCCGTACCCGGCTTCGGTGAGAAATCGCGCGCAGTTCCTCTCCGTCAGCAGCGCGCCCCCGTTGAAACAATCCACGAACACCTTGTATCGGTCCGATTCGTACTTGACGAGAAAGTGTCCCGGCATGCCGATGCCGTAAACCGGCAGTCCCAGGCGTTTGCCGATGAACAAATAGATGGCGGAGAGACTGATGGGGATGCCCGTCCGCCGTTCCAGCACGCGGTTCAGATAACTGTTGTCGACCTCGTAGTAGTTCCTGGTGTTGCCTCGGAACCCCTGCTCCACGAACAAATAGCGGTTCAACGTCTTGACGGTCTCTTCGCCGGAGGCCCGAGGCCCGATGCGGTCGCGCACTTCCCTGGCCATTTCATCCAGCTGGCGGGTATAGGCGCAGACATCCAGCGTCGGGTAGGCGTACCGCGCGATCAGGAACGCGCCGGCCTCCAGGTCGATCCGGTCCTCGGGCTGCGCGGTCAACTCCCGCAACTCGTCTTCCAGCCGCCGACCCCGGATCTCTTCCAGAATCCGCGCGATCCGCTCGGCCATCTCCGGTTGTTCGATCTCGGCCTCCTGCAGCAGCGGCACGGCGGAAGGTCCGAGATCGATCAGCTTGCCGCTGATCGTCTTGACGATCCGTTCGTCCTCGTCGGACAGCAGCCGGATCAGCGCCCGAATCTGGCTTTCGCCAATCGCCATCGTGTGAAAGCGTATTTTGTATCCCGTAGATCGTATCTCGCCGGTTTATCCCATCGCCTTCCGGAACGCGCGCGCGCCGCCGTACAAACACAGCGCGTCGAACACCGCCATGACGACAAAAACCATCGCGACCTTCGGCAGGGCCTCCGCCCAGCCGGACAAGATCAGGGGGCGCACCGCGTCGATGGCCCAGGTCATCGGATTGAACCGCGCCAGGAAGCCCATCCAGGCGGGCATGGCCGACAGAGGCACGAGGGCGGAACTCAAAAAAATCATCGGCAGCGACAGAAAACCCAGGACGGAGAAGAAGTCGCCGTGACTTTTCACCGAGAAGGCCATTCCCAGCGAGATGGCCGTCAGGCCGATCCCGAACAACATGCCGATCACCAGGATAACCGCCACGCCGAGCAGGCCGGTCGCCGGCCGGACCCCGAACAGATACGCGACGCCTAGGATCACGAGGACTTGCAACGACGTGATCCCCATCACGAAGATGAACCGGCTCACGATCACGGAAGTCCGGTGGATGGGCGTGGACATGAGCCGTTCGAGGAACCCGTTCTCCTTGTCGAAGAGCAGATCGACGCCGCCGGCCAGTCCGTTGTTCAGCACCGTCATCACCACCACGCCGGCGGCGAGGAAACTGATGTAGTTCGGCGCCTGCACCACCTGGGTGTCGGCCGCCCGCTGGAAGAGGTTGCCGAAGAAGATGAGCCAGAACAGCATGGGCTGGACAAGCGTGAACAGCATGCTGAACTTCTCGCGGCTCAATCGCCGCACCCAGCGCATGGTCAGCGCGCTGATTTCCTGCCAGTAGGCTCGCATGAAGACAATTATGAATTTTGAATTATGAATTCTGAGTTATGAGCCGATGCAGACTCAACGTTCATCATTCAGAATTTCCCCGGGAAACTCTTCCCGAATCGCGTGGCCGGTGTGGGCGACGAACACGTCGTCCAGCCGCGGACGGTGATAGTCGATGAACTCCAGACCGCAGTTCAGCCGATTCGCGGCCTCGAGAATCGCCGGCAGGGCTTTCTCGGGAGACTCTACCCGGATATCGAGCCCCCTCGCCGTCGTGCTCACGGCCCGGATGGACGGCAACCCTTTCAAGGCGGCGGCCAACGGCTCGATCCGGCCGGTCTCCTTCACCGTCAGCGAGACGATGTCGCCGCCCAGTCCGACTTTCAGTTCGGTCGGCGAGCCCAGCGCCTTGATCCGTCCGGCGTCGATGATCGCCAGCCGGTCGCAGAGCTGATCGGCCTCGTCCAAATAGTTGGTCGTCATGACGACGGTCATGCCCCGCTCGCGGAGCCCGCGCACGTAGTCCCAGATGCGCAGGCGGCTTTGCACATCCAGGCCCAGTGTGGGCTCGTCCAGAAAGAGAATCTTCGGATCCGGCAGCAACCCGCAGGCGATGTCCAGTTTCCGCTTCATCCCGCCGGAATAGGTCTTGGCGACCCGGTCCGCGTGCCGCTCCAGTTCCACCAGCCTCAGCAGATCGTCGATCCGGCGGCGGGCTTCGTTTTTGGGCAGATGGTACAAATTGGCAAGGAGCTCCAGATGTTCGCGCCCCGTGAGGAATCGGTCGATCGCCCGTTCCTGCGGGACGTATCCAATGAGCCGGCGCACCTGATCCGGTTCGCGCGCCACGTCGTGGCCCAACACGACGGCGGACCCCGACGTCGGCCGCAGCAAGCCGATCAGAATTCGGAGCGTCGTGCTCTTTCCCGCGCCGTTGGGGCCCAGCAGACCGAAGATCTCGCCCTGAAGGACCTGAAAGGACAGGTCCTCGATGGCTCTCACGCCATCAGAATAGGCCTTGCCCAGCCGGGACACCTCGATGGCGACCGCCCGTTCCATCAGCCCCAGCCCTTTGCTCCGTCCCGCTCGTGCACTTTGAACTGGATCAGGTCGATGAGCCGACGAGCCTGCTGTTGAAGCGAGTCCGCTTCGAGGAGAAATTGTTTCTCGAGTGGCGTACAGTCGAAGTGGGTCGAGAGGGTGTTCACGAGGAGGTCATCGTTCACGTCCTCGCGGAAGAAGTTCTGCCAATAGGGATGCTCCTCGTGCGCGTGAAGATAGTCCCCGAGCACTTTGATCAGATAGGCCCGCACCGCCGGATCGAGCGCCGATTCCGACGCCCGCGGTTTCAGCACGATCGCCGCTTCGCGATAACTCTTGTCGTGAAACTCCTGCCGCACCTCGTACCGTTCCAGACCCTGCAGCAGGATGTTCGACCGGCCGTCCGGTAGGGGCTGGACGCTGACGAGGCGACCGACGCATCCCATCTCGAAGATCGGAGGATTGCCGTAATAGTTCGCTTCCCAGCCTTCCTTGAGCAACGCCATCCCGATGCACTGGCCTCCCGCGGCCGCGTCGGCGACCATTTCCCTATAGCGCGGTTCGAAGACGTGCAGCGGCAAGTAGGTCTTGGGAAAGAAGACGACATTGGGCAGTGCGAACACCGGGATGCGGTCCGGAATCCGGAACGATGCCGCTTTTTCGCGCGGGTCGCGGCCCTGATGATCACGCTCTCGATCGATTTGCATGCCTCACGATAGCCGATGCTCTCGGAAGTTGTCAACCGAGCGTCAGGTTCGCGTCGCCGCCGCCGACTACGACAAAACCCTCGCCAACACTGGCGATTTGCAGGACGACGCACGGAGTGTTATAAGCCGTTTCGTCATGCGCAACCGATCCCGCACGGCGATGGCGTTGCTGGTCGGCGCACTGGCGCTGGGGCCTGTTTCTCAGGCCGCCCGCGACGGCGAGGCGACGGACGGCGGATTCCGTCTCGCCCTTCCGGGCTATCAGTATCGCTTCCCGCAGGACCATGGATCGCACGACGCGTTTCGGACGGAATGGTGGTATTACACCGGTCACCTCGCCGCCCGGAACGGCCGCCGTTTCGGCTTTCAATTGACCTTCTTCCGGCGAGGCGTCGCGCCGGATCGCATCGCGACCGCGCCTTCCCGCTGGACGATTCGCCACGTGTACTTGGCCCACTTTGCGCTCGCCGACCTGGACAACGGCCGATTCTCCATGGCCGAGAAGATCAGCCGGGCCGGGTTGGGCAAAGCCGGCGCGGATGCTGACCGCCTCCGCGTGTGGATCGATCGGTGGAGCGTCGAACGGCTGGCCGGGGACCCCGATCGCCATCGCCTGCGAGCGGCCGCCGACGAATTCGCCGTGGATCTGACGGTCACATCGCTCAAACCGCCGGTCGTGCACGGAACGGACGGCGTGAGCCGCAAAGGCGATCGTCGAGGACAGGCGTCCCATTATTACTCGCTCACGAGGCTGGCGACCGAAGGGAGTGTGACGGTGCGCGGGGAGCAGCTCGCAGTCGCGGGCACAAGTTGGATGGATCATGAGTTCGGTTCCGCGGACCTTGGCCGCGACGTGGTCGGCTGGGATTGGTTCAGTATTCAGCTCAGCAACAACTCCGAGCTGATGGTCTATCGCCTCCGCCGCGCTGACGGTTCGCCCGACCCGGCCTCCAGCGGCACGCTGATCCTCGCCGACGGGCGCTCGCAGCACCTGCCCGGGAACAGTCTTCGTCTGGAGCCCCTTACCTACTGGACCAGCCCGGCGAGCGGCGCACGCTACCCTCAACGCTGGCGACTGTCTTGCGCCTCGCCGGAGTTCTCGCTCGAGCTGACCCCGTTGCTTGCGGATCAGGAATTGATCACCCGCCGGAGCACCCAGGTGACCTACTGGGAAGGCGCCGTGCAGGCAACGGGGACATGGCGCGGCGCGGCGGTGTCGGGACAGGGCTACGTGGAGATGACCGGATACGCCGAACGCGTCACGCACCGGCTGTAAGCGCGATACGATCTCGGCCCGTCATTCGTTATCGACGCGCGCGAGCCGCCGCTTGCCTTGACATCCCGAAAACCGGGTTCCTAGAATGGGCTCGCTGCGCAATCCAACCGGAGTTTCAACGCCATGCGCGAAGACATCGTGATCGTTGGCGGTGGGCTTGCCGGCTCCGAAGCGGCCTGGCAAGCGGCCAACCGCGGGGCCCGGGTCACACTGTACGAGATGCGGCCCAAGGAGCCCACGAAAGCACACAAGACCGGCCTGCTCGCGGAGCTCGTCTGCTCCAACTCGCTGGGCTCCGGCGACATCCTGAGCGCGCCCGGCATCCTCAAGGAAGAAATGCGTCGACTCAATTCGCTGATCGTCCGCGTCGCCGACGAAGTGCGGGTGCCGGCCGGTTCGGCGCTGGCGGTGGACCGGGAGGCGTTCGCCCGGAAGGTCACGGAGGCGCTGGAAGAGCACCCCAACGTGCGGATCATTCGGGAAGAGATCACAGCCGTCCCGACCGACTGCGTGTGCATCATCGCGACCGGCCCGTTGACCTCGGACCGCCTGTCGCAGGCCATCGCCGACCTGACCCACGCCAAACATCTGTACTTTTACGACGCGATCTCGCCGATCATCGACGCCGATTCCATCGACATGGACGTGGTGTTTCGGGCTTCGCGCTACGACAAAGGCGGGGACGATTATCTGAACTGTCCGATGGACGAGGAGACGTACAACAAATTTTACGAAGCGTTGTTGGCGGCCGAAAAGGTCCAACCCAAGGACTTTGAGAAGATCCCCTATTTCGAAGGCTGCATTCCCATCGAGGTCATGGCGGAGCGCGGGCGCCAAACCATGCAGTTCGGTCCGCTCAAGCCGGTGGGCCTCGAAGATCCTCGGACCGGCGCGCGGCCGTACGCCGTCGTGCAGCTCCGGGCGGAAAACGCCCACGGGACGTGTTACAACATGGTCGGGTTTCAGACCAAGCTGACCTACCCAGAGCAGAAGCGGGTGTTCCGCATGATTCCCGGCTTGGAGAACGCGGAGTTCCTCCGCTACGGCAGCCTGCACCGGAATACGTTCATCAACTCGCCCCTCTTGCTCCGGGAGACGTTGCAACTCAAGGCGCGCGGGACGGTGTTCTTCGCGGGGCAGATCGTCGGCGTGGAGGGATACACGGAGTCCGCAGCGATGGGCGGCCTGGCCGGCATCAACGCCGCCCGCGGCCTGGCCGGGCTCCCGTTGGTGACGCCGCCGGCGACGACGGCGCACGGCAGCCTGCTCTCATACATCACGACCTGCGAGCCGCGCCATTTCCAACCCATCAACACCAATTTCGGTCTGTTCCCGCCTCTACCGAACAGGATCCGAGACAAGGAACAGAAACGGCGCCTCATCGGGCGGCGAGCCTTAGAGGATCTCGAGGCATGGAAGACGCGATCCGGGCTTTCGTGACGTTTCTTGATGCGGAGCAGGGAGCGTCCCGCGAGACCATTCGCAGCTATCGGGCCGACCTTCGCCAGTTCCACGCGTTCCTGAAAGATTCCGGACAGGCGAACGCCGACTGCCGGCCCGGCGAGATCGAGGCGGCCATGATCCGGAACTACCTGGCGTGGCTGGACCGGAAAGGGGAGAAAAAAAGTTCGTTGGCGCGCAAGCTGGCGACGCTCCGGAGCTTCTATCGCTTCCTCATGAGGGAAGGGGTGGTCACGCGGAGCCCCGCCGAGGACATCAGAACGCCCAAGCAGCCGAAGCCGCTCTCTCGCGCGCTAACCAAAGAGGACGCGGACGCCTTGATGGAGATGCCGAAAGCCGATACGCTGTTGGCGCGCCGCGACCGGGCCATACTCGAAACGCTGTACTCGACCGGCGCCCGCGTCAGCGAACTGGTCGGGATGAATGTGGGCGATCTTCACGCCGCCGAAGGATTGGTGCGGCTGCGGGGCAAAGGACGCAAGGAGCGGATCGTGCCGATCGGGGATGTGGCGCTCCAGGCGATCAAGGACTATCATGCCGCATTTGACCCCGCACCCAGCACTCGGCATTCGGCTGTGCCGGTCTTCCGGAACAGCCGCGGCGGCCGGCTCACGTCCCGGAGCGTCGCCCGGATCGTGACGAAATATTCCCGCAGCCTGCCAGGCGGACGGGTCAGTCCGCACGCGCTGCGCCATTCGTTCGCGACCCATCTGCTGGACGAAGGGGCGGACTTGCGAGCCATTCAAGAGATGTTGGGCCACGCGTCGCTCAATACAACCCAGAAGTACACCCACCTGGCGCCGAGCCAACTCATGGCGGTGTATGACAAGGCTCACCCCCGAGCGAGGCTGCAATCCGCCGTTCGGGACAAAGGGGTCGCCGGCCGGTCATGACGATTCGATCCACCACGATCCTGTGCGTGAGACGGGACGGCCGCGTTGCGATGGGCTGCGACGGCCAGGTGACCGTTGGCACCACCGTGATGAAGCACAATGCGAAAAAACTCCGGCGCATGCACCACGACCAGGTCCTGGCCGGCTTTGCCGGAGCCACCGCCGACGCCTTTACGCTGTTCGAAAAATTCGAGGCCAAGCTGGAAGAGTATCGGGGGAACCTGACCCGGGCCGCCGTGGAGCTGGCGAAAGACTGGCGGACCGACCGGATTCTCCGGCGCTTGGAAGCGCTACTGGCCGTCGCCGATCTGGACCACTCATTCGTAATCTCGGGCACCGGCGACGTGGTGGAGCCGGAAGACGGCATCCTGGCGATCGGGTCCGGCGGGCCCTATGCGCTGGCGGCCGCGCGCGCGTTGCTCGGCCATTCGACCTTGGACGCGCGCCGGATCGTCGAGGAATCCATGGCGATCGCCGGCGGCATCGACATCTACACCAACCAGCAGATCCTGATCGAAGAACTCAAACGGTGAGCCCCGCAGCGTCATGATGTCGGACCAACAGCCGATCCTTCCCGATCTCCACAACCTCACACCCAGGCAGATCGTCGAGGAATTGGACCGCTATGTCATTGGCCAGCGCGACGCGAAACGCATGGTCGCCATCGCCCTCCGCAACCGCTGGCGGCGGCAGCAGTTGACGCCCGACCTGCGCGACGAAGTGATGCCGAAGAACATCATCATGATCGGCCCGACCGGCGTCGGCAAGACGGAGATCGCGCGCCGGCTCGCCAAACTAGCCCAGGCGCCGTTTCTGAAAGTCGAGGCGTCGAAGTTTACCGAGGTCGGATACGTCGGGCGGGACGTGGAGGCCATCATCCGCGACCTCACGGAACTCGCCGTCAACATGGTCAAGGCAAAACACCTGGAAGACGTGCAGCACAAAGCGGAACAGCTCGGGGAAGAGCGGTTGCTCGATCTCTTGTTGCCCCCCGTCGCCCCGCGTCCCGGCTTCTTCGAAGAGGCGGGCGAGCCGGCCGCCGGGCAACCGGGCGCGGAGTCGTACGAGGCCACCCGATCGAAGCTGCGCCTCCAATTGCGGGACGGCAAGCTCGATCACCGCTCCGTCGAACTGGAGGTCAAGGACCGGGCGCTGCCGATCGGCGTCATCTCGAACGTCGGCGGGCTGGAGGAGCTGGAAAGCGGCCTGCGCGAGATGCTCGGGGGCATGTTCCAGGGCAAAAAGAAAAAGCGCTTGATGAAAGTGCCGGAGGCGCTGAAACATCTCGCCCAGGAAGAAGCGCAGAAGCTGATCGACATGGACGAAGTGGTGCGGGAGGCGATCGCCAAGGTCGAGCAGGCCGGCATCGTCTTCCTGGACGAGATCGACAAGATCGCCGGGCGCGAGCGGAGCGTCGGCCCCGATGTGTCGCGGGAGGGCGTGCAGCGCGACCTGCTGCCGATCGTCGAGGGCTCGACCGTGAATACGAAGTACGGGCCGGTCCAGACAGACCACATCCTGTTCATCGCCGCGGGAGCGTTCCACGTCGCCAAGCCCTCGGACCTGATTCCCGAATTGCAGGGCCGATTCCCCATCCGGGTCGAGCTGAGTCCGCTGACCAAGGAGGACTTCATCCGGATCCTGACCGAGCCCAAGGGCGCGCTGGTCCGGCAATATCAGGCGCTCCTCGCGACCGAGGGGATTACCTTGGACTTCACCAAGGACGGCTTGGAGGAGATTGCCGAGACGGCCGTGCAGGTGAACGACCGGACGGAAAACATCGGGGCGCGCCGCCTGTTCACGATCATGGAACGGTTGCTGGAGGAGGTGTCCTTCGAGGGACCGGAGTGGCCGGACAAGAAGGTCGTCATCGACGCGCAGTACGTCAAAAACCGCCTCCGCGATATCGTGAAGGATCAGGATCTGAGCCGGTTCATTCTCTAACAGACAGGCGGAAGGCTATAGGCGATGGCCGATGGGCAACCTGATGGCCTTGGAAAATCTAACCTATAGCCTATGGCCCATAGCCCCTAGCCGAAGGCGCTGACGCATGAACAAACTCATCAAGAAAGCCAACATCCTCGTCGAGGCCCTGCCGTACATCCGCACGTTCGCCGGCAAAACGATCGTTATCAAGTACGGCGGCAAGGCCATGACAGAGGATGCGCTGAAGGATCGCTTTGCGCTGGACGTCGTCCTGTTCAAATATGTCGGCCTCAACCCGGTCATCGTGCACGGCGGCGGGCCGCAGATCAACAAGATGTTGGAGACGCTGGGGCTGGAAGCCAAGTTCCGGCACGGCGTACGGATCACCGACCGGGCGACGATGGACATCGTGGAGATGGTGTTGGGCGGCAAGATCAACAAAGAAATCGTCGCCCTCATCAATCAACACGGCGGGCGGGCCGTCGGGCTGACCGGCAAGGACGGCGATCTGATCCACGCGAAGCCTTTGACCATGAAAGCCTGGGCGGAAAGCATCGGGACGGAACACGACGGCTCGCCGGAGGAGGACTTCGGGTTGGTGGGGGACATCCAATCGGTCAATCCGCGCGTCATCGAAAAGCTCCAGCAGGAGAACTTCATCCCGGTCATCGCACCGATCGGCACCGACCGCGCCGGCAACACGTACAACATCAACGCCGACCTGGTGGCCGGAGCGGTGGCCGGCGCGCTCAAAGCCGAAAAGCTGCTGGTCCTGACCGACGTCAAAGGCATCCGCGACGCGAAGGGCCGGCACGTCTCCACCCTGTCGCGCAAAGACATGCAGCGGATGGTGAAGAAAGGCACGATCGGCGAAGGCATGTTGCCTAAAGTCCATGCCTGTCTGATGGCGCTCGATGGGGGCGTCCGCAAGGCGCACATCATCGACGGCCGCATGCCCCACGCGATCCTCCTCGAAGTCTTCACGGACAAAGGCATCGGGACGGAGATCGTGGCCTGAGCGACAACCATCGTGAACCGTTCATCGTTCTTCGTTAAACGGAGGCAACATCCTCCGCTTTCCACACGTTGAACGATTGACGCATGGCTTCTCCCGGGACATTGTTTGCCCATCTCCAGACCCTCGTCGGCGAGCGCCATCCTCAGGCCTCACCAGCCGCGTTGCTTCAAGCCGAACGCTATCTCCGAGACCAATTCGCCGCGCTGGGCTGCGAGGTCGCCGCGCACGAGTTCGAGGCGTGCGGTGGGACGTACCGGAACGTGGTCGCGACGCGCATCCCGCTGACCGCATCGGCCAGGGGCGAACCGCCGCTCATCCTCGCGGCCCACTTCGACACCGTGATCGGCTCGCCCGGCGCCGACGACAACGCCAGCGGGGTGGCGGTGCTGCTCGAAGTCGCCAGCCGGCTCCGGGAGGTCCCGTTAGGCCGGCCTGTGCGATTCATCGCTTTCAATCTGGAAGAGGAGGACATCCCTGTGGGACGGCAGGGCCTGCTCGGCAGCCTGGCCTATGCCGCACATTTGCGAGCGACCGGCCAGACCATGCTCGGCGCGATCGTGTTGGAATGCGTCGGCTATGCCCGCTCGGAGGAGGGAACGCAGCAGGTCCCGCCGGGGGTCCCGATCGCCGTGCCGTCGACGGGCGACTTTCTGGGCGTCATCGGCAACGCCGCCTCGGCGGCGCTCACCGCCGCTGTCGAAAAAGCTGCGCAAGCGCATGTCCCTGTCATTTCACTGGTGGTTCCCGGCAATGGGGAACTGCTCCCTGACACCCGGCGCAGCGACCACGCCGCCTTCTGGCACTACGACTACCCCGCCGTCATGCTTACGGACACGGCCAACTTCCGGAACCCTCATTACCACCAGCCGACAGATACGATCGAGACGCTGAATCTGGACTTCATAGCCAAGGTCGTCGAAGGCGTTACGGCGGCGGTCAGGACCTTGGCTGAGGCAAAGGGACCGGTGTAAAGTCCGCGTGGCTCACGCCACTGGGGCGGAGAGAAAAGGGGTCGGGAGTCATTTCTAATTTTTCCCCACCATCACTTCATCCACCAAGAATGACTCCCGACCCCTTTTCTTGTTCTCTTATCATTCCTTGACTTATACTTGACTTACCGTCCCTGTCCGATCCTTTTCATGAGAAGCACGAAACACAACCTCCGTTCCGAAACTGTCCGGGCCATCCGCCGCATCTTTGATGCGCTCGACTACTCCACCCTTGGCCGCGTCTATTGCGACGAGGGCGGAGATAAGTTTTGGAAAGCCAAGCGGGGGCCGTGCCAGCGGTTGGGGATCGAGCTGGCCGAGGCGCTGATGGCGCGGCTGAAGCCGGGCGGGCGGAGTCTCTACGTGGGCGCCGGCGTGGTCGAACTTCCGATGCTGGTGATGGAGACGCTGGAACTCGGCCGCGAGGTGACGGCCTATAACCTGCGGGCTGATGAGGTGGCGGTGCTGAACCAGGCCTGCAAGGGCTTGCCTTTCGAGTTCACGGCTGCCGATGGGGGAACAGCGCTTGGATCCTTCAATCATCTCTGGATCGTCAGCGTGCTGAACGATCCAGAGCGGTTTCCCGATCTGGCCGCACTGTCCTACAATCGAGCCAATCCCCTGACGTTCAATCCGGCGAAGTTTGCGGTCGAGCGTCGCATCGTCAGAAACCTGGTGGACCGGTGCCTGCGCAAGCTGCAGCTTCCCGCGTGGGTCACGACCACGGTGGAGGAACTGGCCTGGATTGCCGAATGGTGCCACCGGGGAGGCATTCCCTACCGAGTCGGAGACGAACGGTACCCTACGGCGACTGTGGGCGATCCGGTGTGCTTTGTCCACATCGGTCGAGTGCTCACCCGCAAATGATGCCTCCCAGTTGAAAAGGGGTCGGGAGTCTTTATCATCGACCTTTCACGCGCATCCGCCATGGGCTGAACTACGCCGGAACCTCGCCGTAGTGCTCCTGTTGATCACGGACACCGACCCGTCATGCTGGCATGAGTTGTATCGCAGCGCCAGCACACCACAGAAAAGACTCCCGACCCCTTTTTAACGACTTCTCAGATTTTGAACCCGGTTTTTGATTTGGCCAGATCGGCCAGGTATTGGCGGGCATAGTTGACGTAGTTCTGAGCCGATTCTCTGATCCAGGCCAACTCCTTGTCGGTCACCGGCCGCCGGAGTCGCGCCGGCGCGCCCAGGATCAGGCTCTTGGGCGGCACGACCGTGCCTTCGGTCACCAGCGCGCCGGCGCCGACGACCGAATCCTCCCCGATCACCGCTCTGTCCATGATGATCGCGCCCATGCCGACCAGCACACGGTCCTTGATCGTGCAGCCGTGCAGGACCACGTGGTGGCCGATGGTCACGTCGTCGCCGATGACGAGCGGCGCCGTGTCGTGGGTGACGTGCAGGACGCAGAGGTCCTGGACGTTGGTCCGGTGGCCGATGCGGACGGAGTTCACGTCGCCTCGGATCACGGCATGGAACCACACACTGCACTCCTCGCCCATCACGACATCCCCAATGACGATGGCCGTCTCTTCGATGAAGCAGGACTTCGGGATCGTTGGCTCGATGCCTTGGAAGGTCCGGATCATGCGGACACTGTAGAGGATGAGAAATGGCGATGGCAAGCCCGGACCGGCCCGTCGTTGACAGCCTTTTCATGTGTCCCGTAGACTGACGGGCCATGGCACGCAACACGCTCCCGATGGCTGGCGAAACACGGAGGTCCCCTCATCGTCTCCTCTCCCACAGGAAAGGGGAAAGGGTGAAAAAGACGAAGACCACGATCGGCTTCGTGAACCTGGGTTGCTCGAAGAACCAGGTGGATTCCGAGATCATGCTCGGGTCGCTCGTGGCAAACGGCTTCGAACTGACCGCCGACGCGGAGAAAGCCGAGGTGGTGATTATCAACACCTGCGGCTTCATCGAAGAGGCGAAACAGGAGTCCATCAACGCCATCATCGAACACGGCGACCTCAAGCAATCGGGGTCCTGTAAAGTGTTGATCGCCGCGGGCTGTTTGGCCCAACGCTATCAGGGAGAGCTCCTGAAAGCATTGCCGGAGTTGGACGCGGTCGTGGGGACCGGCGAGGTCGGCCGGATCGCCGAGATCTGCCGGGCACTCTTGCGCCCCAAACGGACCAGTCAACGGCTGTGGTTCAGCCCCCCACCCTATCTCTACGACGAGCTGGCGCCGCGTGTCCGGTTGGGGAAGGCCCACAGCGCCTATGTGAAGATCGCCGAAGGTTGTAATCGGAACTGCACCTTCTGCGCGATTCCCTTGATGCGGGGCAAACAGCGGAGCCGGCCGGTGGAGTCGATCGTCGCGGAAGCGCGCCGACTGGTTGCGGAAGGGGTCAAAGAGATCAACCTCATTTCCCAGGACACGATCAACTACGGCGTCGATCTGGGTTTGCGCCAGGGGCTCGTGAGCCTGCTCCGTGAGCTGGTGAAGGTCAAGGATCTGCGCTGGATCAGGCCGTTCTATCTCTATCCGCAGCAGGTCACGGATGAGCTGCTCGATCTGTACGCCGGCGAGGACAAGATCGCCAAGTACATCGATATGCCGCTGCAGCACATCAACGACACAATGTTGGCACGCATGCATCGGCTGGGCAACAAGGCTTATCTCACCGCCTTGGTCGAACGGATGCGGGCGCGGATCCCGGGCACCACGTTTCGCACCGCATTCATCGTGGGGTTCCCGGGAGAAACGGACGCGGTGTTTGAGGAACTCAAGCGGTTCGTGAGCGAAATGGCATTCGACCGGGTGGCGGTGTTCCTCTATTCCGACGAAGAAGGCACGCCGGCAGCCAATCTCGACGACAAAGTCGATCGCGCCGTGATGGAAGAACGGCGCAACGAGTTGCTGGCCATTCAGGAGTCGATTGCCTCAGCCAAAAGCCGGGAGCAGATTGGCCGCACGCTGGAGGTGCTGGTGGACGGGCCGTCAGAGGAGACGGATCTCCTCCTGGAGAGCCGTCACGAGGGCCAGGCGCCGGACATCGACGGCGTGGTGTACATCAACGACGCGCCCGACCATCTCACCCACCCGGCCCTGGCCGGCCGAGACCGGCCCGACCATCTCACCCACCCAGCCCTGGCCGGCCGAGACCGGCCCTTCCCTAAGGCCGGGGACTTCGTCAAGGTCGAAATTACCGAGGCCGCGACGTACGATCTGGTCGGGCGGATCGTAGCCTGAGAAACCGCGCGCAGCCTTCAGCCACCAGCGATCAGTCCCGCCTCGCGAGAATCGCGGAATAGTCGACACGGCACGTGTTGAGAGGGAGAGCGTAAAGGCTATTCTTGACAGGCCGCTCCGGATTTCGCATGATGCTCGCCGGCCGAAGCGAGGGCGCATGCGCGACGTCTTAGTGGCGGTCTGTGGGCTCACGCCGCAAGTCGTAACCGAAACCCTGTGGGCGCTGCATCACCGGACCCCGCCGATTCATCCCGCTGAAATCTGGATCCTCACCACGCAAGAGGGGGCCGCCTCCTGCCGAACCAAGCTGCTGGGTAAGACCGGCGCGCTTGCCCGGTTTGTCCACGAGTATCGCCCCAAGCCGGTTCCGCGCTGCCCGGCGTCGCACGTCATCGTCCTGAAGGGAGCCGACGGCAAGCCCCTGGAGGATGTCCGCTCCGAACGGGACAACCAGGCGGTCGCGAATCAGATTGCCGCGTTCATCCAGCAACAGACTGAACGACCGGACGTCCGGCTCCACTGTTCCGTCGCCGGCGGCCGCAAGACGATGGGGGTGCTCTTGGCAAGCGCCCTGCAGTTGTTCGGTCGGGAGGATGATCGGCTGTACCACGTGCTCGTCCCGCCGGAGTTCGAGTCGCTCGATGGCTTCTTCTTTCCCCCGAGACGGCCGGGATGGGTGACCGGGCGGGACGGGCGGCGTCTCAACACCGGCCAGGCCCGCATCGAACTGGCGGAACTGCCCTATGTGCGCCTGCGCGGGCTCCTGCCGGCCCAACCGCGTCGGACGATCGGCCAGTTCAGCGCACTGGTCGAGACCACCAACCGCCGGCTCCGCTTGTTACAGGACCCCGAACCGGTCAGCCTCACCGCGCGGGATGCCGGTCTGCGGATCGGTGACCGAATCGTGACGCTTTCTCCGACACAGACGGCGCTCTATCGGGCGCTGGCCCGCACCAAGCTCGAACATTGCACGCGCCACGATCTCCGCACGTGCGGCGACTGTACCGACTGTTATGTGACGTTCACCAAAGTCACCTGGGAGACCACACGCCGCGTGCTGGCCGAACGAGCCGGCCGGCCGGTGCTGGCTGAAGGCAGCGACGAAAAAGATATCGCGAACCAATTCCGCTCGCTCATCAGCAAGCTGAATAACAAGCTGGACAGCGCCGTCGGGCTTGATGGGACCGAGAATCCCTACCGAGTGCGCTCGGCCGGGCCAAGAGGTGAGACCGCCTACGGCCTGGCGTTGGACAAGACCAAGATCTCGGTGGAGTGACAGGACCGCGATCGGGCGATGAGCCGTCACCGGCACAGAGGAGTCACGATCTCCAAGACCGATCGAGCGGTGGCGAGGGACGTGTCGGCATGGACCCGCTGCGGCATGCCGGAGGGGAGAAGACCTGAGAGTGCATCAGGATACCGGGTCGGCACAGAGAACTGGTCGAGCTGTTGGAGAGCCTTCATCAAGGCAGACAAGTGGCGACGGCTCTCGTCAGGGCTAATCTGGCCGACCGAGACACAAACGGCTCCGACGAGCGCATGACGACGAACAGATCGCGGTCGCTCCACTCATGAACACGCCCCGTCGCCACGGAGCCAAACACACGGAGTTGAAGCACGGTGGGCTCGGTGGCCAACACCTGCCGAATGCGTTCGAGTTCCTGACGCAACCGTGTACGGCGGTCGCTGGCTTCAAGAGGAGTGGCCTGTGCCATCGCGTGTAGTGGACTCTCCAAAATCCAGCGGAAACCTAGCACAACCCCCCGCATCCGGCAACGTTTCCTCGCTGGACTCGCGGGAACACCCTTGCTAGAAGTGGCTCCATAGCCAAGGAGAGAGAACCACATGATCCTCATCAACACCGTCGGCACCTCGGTCCTGACAACCTGGAAGGAGTTCGGCGATCGCTATGACGAGACCCATCGCGCCCGTTTGCTAGACGCCCTGCGGAACCTGCCCGAGACCGACCGGAAGCTCGGTGCCGAATTGACCTCCATCCGCTCGTTGAGGGATCAGCGTGCGGTGACGCCGGGCGATCGCCTCCTGTTCCTCGTGTCGGACACGCGGGAGGGAGCCTTCGTCGGGGATGTCCTTGTGGCCATGAGCCAGCACTGGGGATTCCGCGCCGAGTCGCATGTCGTCAACAAGTTGCAAGGCAATGATCCCAAGGCCTTCGCCCAGGGCTTGCGCAATCTCGTGAAAAAGATCGCGGAGCTCTACCGGAACCGAGAAGAGTCAGAACCAGTCGCCATCAACGCCACCGGCGGCTACAAGGCGCAAATCTCGTTCGCCGGCCTCATCGGCCAAGTGTTCGGCGTGCCGGTCTATTACCAATTCGAATCCTTTCCCACCGCCATCGAATTGCCCGCGTTGCCGGTGGACTTCGCCTTCGATCAGTGGCTCGCCTACCGCCATGTGCTAGAAGCGCTCGACGAAGGCGAACAGGGCGAGTTCCTGCGGGCCGATGATACGCGGCTCAAGGCGCTGCCCGACCGCCTCAAGGTCTTGGTGGACACCAGCCAGGGCTTGGTAACCTTGAGCGCGCTGGGCACGCTGTACCACGAAGGGTTTCGCGACCGGTTCCGCGCGCAGGCCGACTTGCTGCTGCCCAAAGCCTCGGGCCTGGTACCGGAGGCCAAGAAAATTCACTACGAGGACGGGAACGCCGGCAAGCACCGAGGCTTGGCCGAATGGCTGGAGCGCATTCGTGCCGTGCCGTACGTCACGAAGATTCAGACCTTCTACTACAACCCGCGCCTGCCGGGGCGCTCGACCATCGAGCCCGATCCAGCCCATGGCGACCGCGTGATCGCCATCTACGCGACCCACGATGCCACGACCAAGGCCTACGTGTTTCTGTCCGAAGATGACGCCAGGAAAGCCCAGGCCGCGGCGGCGGACCTGGCGGAGAGGCTCCGATGACGATGTCCACGATTCAATGCCCCACGTGCGGGGCAGCGATCCCCCTGACGGAGGCCTTGGTGGCCCAAGTGCGCGCTGCGGTCGAAACGGATCTCAAACGCGCCTATGAGGCCCAGCTTCAATCGGCTGTCAAGCAGGCCGAGAGCCGTGCCAAGGAGCAGAGTGCGCAAGACCTCAAGCTCCTGCGCGAACAGCTCGCCGAACAGGAGCGCAAGACCCGTGAGGCCCAGGAAGCCGAACTGGCCCTGCGCAAAGAAAAGGCGACGCTCGAAGCGCGAGCCCGGGAGTTGGATCTGGAAGTCGCCCGCAAGGTGGACGCCGAAAAGCAAAAACTCGAGGAACAGCTTCGCAAGCTCGCCGCCGATGAACAGGCGCTCAAGCTCAAGGAGAAAGACAGGCAGATCGAGGAGTTGAAGGCCCTGCTCGAAGAAGCCCGCCGCAAAAGCGAGCAGGGCTCGCAGGAGCGCCAGGGCGAAGTGCTCGAACTGGATCTCGAAGCCGCCCTCGCGCGGGCGTTTCCGCAGGACGAGATCCGGCCGGTGCCGAAGGGCATGCGCGGGGCTGACGTGATTCAGGAGGTGCGAGATGGAGGTCTGCGGCCCTGTGGGACGATCATCTGGGAGACCAAGCGCACCAAAGCCTGGAGCCCGGGCTGGCTCGCCAAGCTCAAAGATGATCAGCGCGAGGCCGGTGCGAGCGTGGCGGTGCTGGTGTCGGTCACGTTGCCGGAAGACATCCGGGCGTTCGGCTTGGTGGACGGCGTGTGGGTCGCGAGCCTCGCCTGTTATCTCCCACTAGCCATCGCCCTGCGCGAACAGCTCATCCGGGTGGCCTTTGCACGAGCCGCCGCCCAGGGGATGAGCGAAAAAATGGAGGCCTTGTACCGGTACCTCTCCGGGGACGAGTTCCGCCACCGGGTCGAGGCGCTCGTCGAGACCTTCAAAGCCATGGAGGAGCAATTGGCGAAAGAACGCCGCGCCCTGGAGAAGCTCTGGGCCGAGCGGGCGAAGCAGATCGAGCGGCTCATGACGAACACCGTCGGGATGTACGGGGCCATCCGCGGCGTCATCGGCGGCCAGTTGCCGGAGATCCCCGCGCTGGACCTCGGGGCCTTGCCCTCACCGGAGGAGGCGACGTGAATGAGGCGCGCTTGCCCGAGTTCCTGCGGCCGTATTTCTGGGACACGGAGTTCGACCGGTTGGACCCCGTCGCTCACGAATGGTTCATTGCCGAGCGACTCATGGAGAAGACCACGCCCGAGACCTTCCGGTGGCTGCTGGCCCAGTACCCGACAGAGGCGCTTCGGGACATCGCTCAACACAGCCGGCGACTGCCGGCCCGAGACCGGAATTTTTGGAGGCTCTACCTTGCTCAGACTTGAGGCCTTGACCCCCGAGGCGCGTGAACTCGCCCCGAGCTTGTGCGGAGCCCTGGACCGCACCGAGTTTGTGCTCGCCGGCGGCACCGGTTTGGCGCTCCAACTCGGGCACCGGATCTCGGTGGATTTCGACTGGTTCTGTCGGCCCGACGCGTTTCCCCCCGGACTGGCCCGGCGATTGAGTGCGCTCAGACGCCCGATCGTCATGCTGCAGGATCGAACGGACACCGTGGAATGTCTGCTCGGAACCGTGCGCTGCACGTTCATCGCCTTTTGCCCGGCGTTCGGGCCGGCCGTTGAGCGATTGCACGGGAGGCCCATCGCGCCGATCGAGGACATCGGTGCCATGAAGCTCGTCGCGGTGAGCCAACGCGGCGCCAAGAAGGATTTCTACGACCTGTATGCGATCCTGCAAGAACGGCCGCTGACTCGTCTCGTCGAACGGCTGCGGGCCATGTACACGGATCCTACGCCCAACCCGGCACACATCGCCAAGTCACTGGTCTATTTCGAGGATGCGGAGCGAGACCCCGATCCCCGGCTCCTGATCCCGGTCGCCTGGGAGACGGTTGCGCGGTTCTTCGCCGAGCACGCCAAGGCGCATGCGGCGGTCTTGATGGAAGTGGGTGCGTAAAAGGCGTCTGGCCTGGCGACGGCCAGACGACGAGACCTCGGGCAGGCGGCAACGTTTCCGGACTGGACAGGCTCGATGGAAATCGGTAGAGAGACGGCCCCGTAGGCAGAGAGAAGGACAGCGAACCATGGGCGCAATGACGAAGATGGAGTACACCGTCCGATTCCTCACCCCGACCTTTCTGGGGGATGCCGAGCAAAATGGCCGCTGGCGCACGCCGCCGTTCGGGGATCAAAGAATGCAAGTCCTATGGAAGCACCGACCATGAGCCGACTTCTCGACGCAAGTTGTCGTGTGGCGATCTCCGCGCTACTGCACGATCTCGGCAAGTTCGCGGAACGAGCCCGGATACCGGAGGCCGAGCACCTAGGCGATGTGCACGGCAACACCCGACTCGATCTGAACAAGCCGCTCTATTGTCCGGAATTCAACGGGCGACATACGCACATCCACGCGGCATACACGGCCATCGCGATGGATTTACTAGAACAGCACTTCCCCGAGCTCGTCGGGGACGATATGGAGCCCTTCGCGCCCTGGCGGGACAAGAATGCGGACGACTCCATGATTAATGCGGCGGCCAAGCACCATCGCCCGGAAACATTCCTGCAATGGGTCATTGCCACAGCCGATCGCCTCGCCTCGGGTTTCGAGCGGGATCAATTCGCCGCGTACAACGAAGCCCGTGAGGGGACGGAGACGAAGAGGACCCATTACACGGCAAGACAATGGACCTTGCTGGGGCAGATTCGCCTCGCTCCTGCCAACGGGAGCAAGCCGGACAAGCCACTACCCGTATGGCGTTACCGGCTCGATCCCCTCTCGCCCCACGCGATCTTCCCGGTCAAGGCCGAGGATTACGAGCCCAATACCGATGAAGCCGGTCAACAGGAATACCGCGACTTATGGGCATCGTTCCTCGAAGGTCTCTCACGAATCCCGGCATCGCATCGCCGGTCACTTCCGCTCTGGCTGGACCACTTCGAGAGCTGCTGGCTTACCTTCACGCATAGCATTCCTTCTGCGACCGCCTTCGGTGTGAAACCGGAGGTCTCCCTGTACGACCATGCCAAAGCGGTGGCGGCGCTCGCGGTAGCCCTATGGCGTTGGCATTCTGACCGCAACGATACCGGCGTTCAGGCGCGTGAGCAGTTGCGGCTGATGTGGGACAAGGACCGAAAGGAAACCCCTGAGGCCGAGCAAGTGTGGAACGAGCCAAAGTTTCTACTGGTTCAAGGGGACTTCTGGGGCATTCAGGATTTTATCTTCGCCACCGGCGGCGAGACGCAGCGCCAGGCCGCCAAGCTCTTGCGGGGGCGATCGTTCTATGTGTCGCTGCTCACGGAGTGTGCCGCGCTCAAAGTATTAGAGGCATTGGATCTTCCGTCCACGAGCCAGGTGACCAACGCCGCGGGAAAGTTTCTCGTCGTTGCGCCGAATGCACCGGGTGTGGTCCAAAAACTCCAAGCCGTCCAGCGCGAGATCAACGAGTGGTTTCTCGATCGCACGTTCGGGCAGACGGGCATCGGGCTGGCGTGGCTAGAGGCGGCTGCGGCCGATTTTCGCAAAGGCGAACAAGGACGCAGCCCCTTTCGCGATCTAATGAGGCGACTGTTCGAACAGTTGGACACGGCCAAACTCCAGCGGTTTGGGCTCTGCCATGCGGGCCCGGCTCCAGCCGTGTTCACCGGGTATCTCGATCGGTTCGACAAAGGCGTATGCGAAATCGATGGACGATCGCCTGCCAACGAGAGACTCGATGACCAGCGAGCCGTCTGGGTAAGCGAACTGGCCGCTGACCAAATACAGACGGGGAAATCCCTAACCGGCTTCGAACGCCTCTTGATCACCCGAAATCCGCTCAATCACCACACGCTCCGTATTCCCCTCTTCGGCTACTGGGTGAACTTTACAGCCGACGAGGACATCACAGGTCGGTTCGGACGAGAGGCCGAATCCGGAAACTTGGTGCGGGCCTGGGATTTCTCGTTGCCGATCAGCGCGGACCAGGCCCTGTGGAACGGGTACGCCCGCCGCTACATCAACGCCTACGTGGCACGCTTCCAAGCGACCGATGTGCAGAACCAGGACCGATATGTTGGGCTGAAGAACGTGGATCCACCGGCGCTCGACGAAGTGAAGACGCTCAATCACTTAGCCCTAGACGACCGTGAACGTCATCCAAAAGATTTCACCCGATGGATCGGCGTGGAAGCGCTGATGACCCTGAAAGGCGACGTGGACAATCTTGGGTTGATCTTCCAGAAGGGTCTAGAGGAGCCCACCTTTGCCAAGATGGCGGCGCTGTCCCGTGAGATGAATGCCTTCTTTGCGATCTGGCTGCCCTGGTGTTGCCGAAGCGAGTTCCCCAGCACCTATACCGTGTTCGCCGGTGGTGACGACTTTTTCTTGATCGGACCGTGGCGTTCCATGATACGGCTGGCGACCAGAATGAGGGAGGCGTTTCACGACTATGCGGCTCACAATCTAGACCTCCATTTTTCAGCCGGGCTTTCGATGACCAAGCCCGGTCTGCCTATTCGGGAGCTGGCCAGTCTGGCAGAAGAGGCGCTCGATGGTGCGAAAGCCTATGAACAAAAGGCATCCAGCGGGCGGACGGTCCGCAAGAATGCGGTCACTTGCTTGGGCGTCGCAGTCTCGTGGGACGGGTTCGAAGACCTCCTCGCGCGCGAGAAACAATTGACCGCCCTGACCCGCGAACATGGCCTCACCCGAGGCTACCTCTACGAGTTGCTGCGTCTGACGGAGATGGCCGGCCAGGTTGAGAAGCGACCGGAGAATGCCATCTGGCATTCTCGGTTTGCCTATCAGACGCGCCGGCTGGTCGAAACCAAGATTCGGCGAGGAGCCAGCCGGGCGGAGATCGAGCGGCAGCGCCGTGAGCGGCAGGAAGCCTTAGCAGATGAGATTGTCGGCAACGGCATCGGGAAGCACGGGGCGGCGTACAAGATCGCGCTTTCTATCCACTTGTATCAACAACGTGACTAAGGAGATAGGGCATGGCGATTTTCACTTTCACTACTAATCCACCACGGTGCACTTGCGAGATCTCACTCTTCCCCTTGGGAAAGCCGGGAATTGACCTCTTCGACAAGGTAGCTAAGAGCTTGGCTGAGGAACTTGCCAAGCCAGAAATTCTTGTCGAGAGAAAGAGAGGAGGTGAAAGGCGTTGGGAAGTGAGCATGGAAAAAGATGCCAATAAGCCGGCACAGGTCAGACGGTTTTATGACGAGCTGTGTATGTGGGAGCAAAAGGCAAGAGACACTCAGACGTTTGAGAAAATGCTCCCTTTGATCAAGATGATGAATGCTAAGGTGGCGTATGCAAGAGGACGAGATCTGGTTGACGACAAGTTCGTAGCCTGGTTTTCCGCCTGTATGGCTCAGGTGCAGGATTCCAGTGAGGTGGGCCTATCCACGTTCAGGAATTTCCGCACCTTGTTTGAAGCCTTTTTAGGATTTTTCAAGCAAATCAGGCCAAGTTGATGGAAAAGGGCGAAGAAAGGAGAAGGCGATGCAGTTGACTGCTATTCGAAAGATGGAAGGCGTACTCGAACTGGTCACCGGTCTGCATATCGGGTCCGGCAATACTGAGATGCACATCGGCGGAACGGACAACCCGGTCATCAAGCACCCCAAGACCGGCGAGCCGTACATTCCCGGCTCGTCCATCAAAGGGAAGATCCGGAGCCTGCTGGAGTGGCGATTAGGAGTGGTAGGCCTTACAGAGGGAAAGCCCTTGGGCTTTGGGCACATCGCAAATGTCCCGGACGATGTTCGCGCGGAGGCGACCAATCTGCTGAAGCTCTTCGGCGGTGCCCCCGAAGGAGCGGGCGGCGATCAGGCGCTGGTCGAAGAAATCAGCTCGACCCGTCTGGCCTTCTGGGACTGTCCGTTGACCCGGGAGTGGGTGGAGGAGATGAACCGCCGAAACCTCCTGCTCACCGAAACCAAAATGGAGAACATGATCGACCGAATTCAAGGTGTGGCCGTGAATCCACGGAACACCGAGCGCGTGCCGGCCGGGGCGACGTTCCAGTTCGCGCTCACGATCCGGGTGCATGATGACGAAGACCTTACGCCCATGGTCTTCGAAGGGCTCAAGCTGTTGGAACTCACGGGGCTGGGCGGCTCTGGGTCGCGCGGCTACGGCAAGGTGCGGTTCGCCAGTTTGACTCTGGATAGGCAAGACGTGATGGACCGCCTGAAAGCAGCCGATCTCGTGACCTCGGGTTGAGGGGCCTCCATGCGCACGGTTCGCGCCCGTCTCATACCTCGCTCAGCCTTCGGAACGCTGCCGCTGGGGGATACGCTGCTCGGGCAACTCTGCTGGGCTCTGCGCAATCGGCATGGCGATGGACGGCTGAGCGCCTTGCTGGATGGGTACACCCAGGATCGCCCCTTTCTCGTCGTGTCCGATGCTCTCCCCGCCGGGTATCTGCCTCGCCCGGCGCTGCCGAGCCATCGGTTCGCCGCGCTCGAGGGTGTGGATCGCAAGGTGGCCAAGAAGCGCCAGTGGATGCCGCTGGAGAAACTCAACGAACCCCTCACCGACTGGCTCCGCTTCTGTCGAACCTCGGCGGAGCTCCCGGGCGGCTGGTTCGACATGCACCCTCAGCCACACAACAGCATTGATCGGCGGACCGGCACCACGGGGGAAAACTTCGCGCCGTACACCATGCGACAGTACTGGCCCGGCACAATGATCTCGAAGAATGGAAGGATGCCGATCGAGATGGGCGCGCTCGATGTATATCTCGTGCTCGATGACACGCGACTGTCTATCGAAGAGCTGAGAGCTGCGCTATCGGACATGGGCGAGCTCGGCTTTGGCCGCGATGCCAGCATCGGTCTGGGGCGCTTTACGGTGCAAGCGGTCGAGTCGGTGTCCCTGCCGGAGCAGGCAGGCGCCAATGCCTGGCTCACGCTTGCCCCCTGCGCGCCGCAGGGAGCCGCATGGTACCCCGAGCACTGCTTCTATCAGGTCTTCACCCGTTTCGGGCGGCACGGGGATCTCGCCGTCAAACGAGGTAATCCGTTCAAGACGCCGCTCCTGCTGGCAGCTTCAGGGGCCGTACTCACTCCGGCAAGCTATGAGTCGCGCCTGTTCGTCGGGCAGGGATTGGGCGGAGATGGGAGCCTCTCCCAGGCCGTGCCTCAGACCGTGCATCAGGGCTACGCGCCGGTGATTGGAGTGAAGATCGAGCCGACTAGGGTGACCGGATGACACCGTTCATGGCCTATCGCGTCTGGTTCACGCCGCTCTCGCCGATCCATATCGGCACCGGGCAGACCTATGAGCCGACGAATTATGTGATCGAGGGCGACACGCTGCATGAATTCGAGACGGGTTCCATCCTCGAAACCTTCTCGGGCGATGATCGCCGCCAACTCGGGGACCTGGTCAATGGCTCGCCGGACGACACCATGATCAAAGGGGTTCAGCGATTCTTTTGGGATCGCAGGACCCGGCTCATACCCTGGGCGGTCCATCGGATTCCGGTACAACCGGGCGTGGTCAGTCTCTATACCAGCCGAGTGGGGCAAACGGCACAGCAAGAAGGACGTGGACGGCGCATCATCAACCAATTGGAAATTGCGAGGACGGCCTACAACCCTATCACCCGCCTTCCCGTCTTGCTCGGTTCATCGCTCAAGGGAGCGATCCGCACGGCATTGCTCGATCAACTCAATGCTGGTCGAGCTACGGGGGACCGCGAAGGTCTGCATCCGTTTCAGGGGAAACCCCAACTGTTTCGTTATTACGATAGGCGACCTGTCTGCGAGCGAGATCCTATGCGTCTGGTGCAGATTTCCGATGCCGAGTGGAAGGGCGAAGCTGGGTTGCCCGCGGCAGAAGTCGCGTTCGCTGTGAATCGAAAGAAGGCGCCGGTTGCCGATCGACAAGGTAACCCCCTTGGCACCAGGGCTGAGAGTGGGCCGCCCCAGATCTTGGAATGTATTCCGCCCCTACGGTATCGGGTGTTTGCCGGCCAGCTCAACCTGCAATCGCTCGGCGACGTGAACAGGCCCGGTCAGGTGCCTCCTGCAGACTTGCGCTTCGATATGGAGCAGATAGGCCGAGCCTGCACGGCCTTTTATCGACCCATTTTGGAGCGGGAACTCCAGTTGCTTGCCCAGCATGGATGGCTCGACACGCAGTGGGGTCAGGCCATCGACAGGATTCTCTCCGATATGCTGAAGCCGGATCGCAACGCATTCTTGTTGCGAGTAGGGCGCCATTGCGGAGCCGAATCGGTGACCCTGAACGGCGTCCGCAAGATTCGAATCATAGGAGGCCGGAATCGTCCGGATCGACAGGAAAGCCAGGCCACGACAATCTGGCTCGCCGCACGGGAGCGAGAACAAATCTCGGGCCTGCTGCCGTTTGGTTGGCTACTGGGGGAATATGCTCCGCTTCCCGGCCGGCCTGAATCGGAGAACGCCCAGCTCAAAGCCCTCTTCGGGCAGCGCTTGGGCCCGATCCGTCAGTGGGCGGACCGCTTAAAGGCTAAGGAGCCCGAGTGGCAACGAGCACGTCAAGCTGCAAGGGCCACTGGGGGTACAGAAGGAGGCATGCCGCGCTCCAGGTGGGTGGACGACAAGCTCAAGGAACTGTGCGCCAAGCCGGGTATCAAGCATGAGGACGCGCTCCGGGGGACGAAGCTTGCCGAGGCGGTGCGGGCGATCGAGGACCCGACCCTGCGCGCGCAGGCCCTGGCCGACATCGTGGCACGGTGGCAGGAGAGGGGCTGGTGGGACGCCCGCCTGAGCGGCTCGGCGAAACAGGCCAAGGCAATCTACGAGGAGCTACGGACGTCAAGCCATGCCAAGAGCGGCGGGGCAGCAGGCGAGAACCGGGAGTCCACGACGTGACACTCGACCTCACCTCCTTCGAACAGACGCTGGTGGAGTGGATCTGGTGCTCGTGCGGCCTGGCTCGTGCAGCCTGCTGGTGCGCCGGGCGACGAAGAACTGCGCGATGCCTGCACTCCGCGCTTCGAGCTGACTTTCGGGCGTGCGCGCGCGTCAAGCTCTACGTGGAGGAAGCCGGCTCACCATGGGGACGGCGGTGGGTCGAAGCCGCCCAGGTGGTAGGGATTGCCGCTATCGGCTACGTGGAGGCGAAGGCGGCCTTCGCGCGGGCCGCTCACGGTGGACGGGTGGTCCGGCGACGGTATCGCCAGATGATCGCAGATTTCGAGGAGGATTGGAGCCGATATCTCGTCATGGAAATGAATGAACCGCTGCTTGGGCAGGCCGGTCGGTTGGCCGAGAGGCATCGGCTCCGCGCGTCTGATGCCGTGCATCTCGCAGCGGCGCTTGAGATTCGGTCGCATGTTCCCGAGGAGATCGCCTTCCTGGGTTTTGACGACGAACTCAATCGGGCCGTGAAGGCCGAGGGACTGACCCTGACGCCGCCTCCGGTCTGACCAGCGATGCTCATCCACGTCGCCATCGTGTCGGATCAGTTGCTGCCGACGGTGATTCCGTGCCTCATGCACCGGCCGGCGCGCGTCGTGCTGGTGGCCTCGCAGCCGATGGCGGCCAAGGCGGCGCGGCTCAAGCGCCTGCTGGAGCATGGGGGCTGTCAGGTGGCGATCCGCAACGGAGCGCCCGATGCGGGGCTCGATGCGATCCGCCGATATGCCGCCACCCTCGCCGATGAACTGGCCGTCGGATCGGCTGGCGACGAGGTGGTCGTCAACGCGACGGGCGGGAATAAGCTGATGACGCTGGGCTTCGTCGAGGTCTTCCGCGAGCGGGCCCACCGGATCATCTACACCGACACAGCCCATGGCCGGATTGAGGTGCTCCACGACCGGCGCACGGCCGCGCCGGAGCCGGAGCCCATGCGGGACGTGCTCGATGTGCCTCGGTATTTGGCGGTGCAGGGGTTTCGCTATCAGCGCGACGCCACGCAGGAGCCCGGGTGGCTGGCGCGCGTGGAGTCCCGTCGCGACGTGGCGGCGTACCTGGCCACGCATGCGGTTCAGTTGAGCGGGTTGATCGCGCTGGTCAACGGAATCGTCAGGAATGCGCTGGACGAGAAGGGCCGCGAGCTGGTTCGCCGGGACCAACCTTTGAAGCCGGGATTGCGGGGGGATTGGCGCGAGACGGTTGAGCGATGTGCCCATGCGGGTCTGCTGGAGCTGGTCGGAAGTCGCAGCGTTCGACTTCGGGATCTGGAGTCGGCCCGCTTTCTTGGCGGGGGATGGCTGGAGGAGTATGCCTTTGTCGTCGCGCGCGAGGCTGGGCTCTTCGATGTGCGGATGGGCGTGAGCGGGGTGTGGGAGGGCGCCGAATCGGCTCGCAACGAGTTCGACGTCTTGGCGTGCCACCGCAACCGCCTGCTCTTCATCGAGTGCAAGACCTTGCGGTTTCAGAACGAGGAGAACGATAACGAGCTTGCGTACAAGGTGAAGAGTCTTGAGGAGGTGCGAGGGCTGCTCGGGGACACCTGGGTGCTGGCGGCGCAGGAGCCCACGCCGGTGCTGCGCGATCGAGCCCGGCAGGCTAAGTTTCAGCTCATCGGGCCCCAGCATCTGGGAGGGCTGCGGGGCTGGCTCAACGTGTGGAAACAGGGCCGGGCCGTGCGATGAAGGGAGGTGGGCAAAGAATGTGCCACGTCGACTGTGACAAACGCTGCGCATGCGGTCGCCGAAGTGCTCAAGTTCTTTCACCATTCTGGTGGGGGGCGGATGGGATTCTGACCTGAAGAAAAAGGGATTAAGACCCGTGTGGTCGGCAAACCTAGCCCACGTCATATGATGGGATTCTGACCTGAAGAAAAAGGGATTAAGACCGGACAGGATGAATATAAGTTTGGTTAATCCGGCGGATGGGATTCTGACCTGAAGAAAAAGGGATTAAGACAAGGAACCGCGCTACCGAAGCAGCCTGGTCCGCCCGGATGGGATTCTGACCTGAAGAAAAAGGGATTAAGACCGTGAGAGGATGACATCGCCTACAACTTTGTGCGATGGGATTCTGACCTGAAGAAAAAGGGATTAAGACCTCTATGAATTCGTGCCTACGGGCACACTTGTGGATGGGATTCTGACCTGAAGAAAAAGGGATTAAGACCCGCCGCAGGGTACTGGTATGTGTACCCCTTGCGGGGATGGGATTCTGACCTGAAGAAAAAGGGATTAAGACTGGTTGACAGCGATCTGACCTTGGCATCTACTAGATGGGATTCTGACCTGAAGAAAAAGGGATTAAGACATTATATAGGCCGCCACCCCGGCGACCGCCGGGCGATGGGATTCTGACCTGAAGAAAAAGGGATTAAGACTCACCCCACCACCGCATGGCCTTGGCCGCTGCCTTCGATGGGATTCTGACCTGAAGAAAAAGGGATTAAGACGGCCTTTTCCCATCACGTTCTCTCCCTTACTTTCTGATGGGATTCTGACCTGAAGAAAAAGGGATTAAGACGGGTTGATTACCCGACGGCACCCACAGAGGTATTCCTGATGGGATTCTGACCTGAAGAAAAAGGGATTAAGACGCGAATTCGGCATACTCTATTCCCCAATCCCCACTGGATGGGATTCTGACCTGAAGAAAAAGGGATTAAGACGTTTTCTCCCTTACTTTCTCCTCAATGACTCCAGATGGGATTCTGACCTGAAGAAAAAGGGATTAAGACACAGTAAGACTAACAAAGGTTAGTCTTCTAGCTTGATGGGATTCTGACCTGAAGAAAAAGGGATTAAGACCAGCTGCCCGACGCGCGGCATCGTCTTTGTAGTCGATGGGATTCTGACCTGAAGAAAAAGGGATTAAGACTTTGTAGTCGTCTATTTTGACGCCGCAGTCTGATGGGATTCTGACCTGAAGAAAAAGGGATTAAGACGTTGGGTTTTTGGAGCAACTTGATGAGCAGATCTACCGATGGGATTCTGACCTGAAGAAAAAGGGATTAAGACCACGTGTCGTAGACGCAGCAGTGAGCTGCGTCCACGTGATGGGATTCTGACCTGAAGAAAAAGGGATTAAGACGCCCCTCCTTTTCCTATGCCCTCGCTCACCGGCGCGGATGGGATTCTGACCTGAAGAAAAAGGGATTAAGACGCATAACAGCCCGCAGGAATGACCAGTCCGTGCCCCTGATGGGATTCTGACCTGAAGAAAAAGGGATTAAGACGCATTGGCATCAACCCATCCTTGTCCCCTTCCCGCGATGGGATTCTGACCTGAAGAAAAAGGGATTAAGACTACGTTTCGTCTTGCTCATGGTCGGGGTGCTCGCACGCCGATGGGATTCTGACCTGAAGAAAAAGGGATTAAGACAAGGCGGATCGGGTTTTGTTTTTGCTGCCATGCGTGGATGGGATTCTGACCTGAAGAAAAAGGGATTAAGACGTGCCAGTCAGCGGTCTGACCGACCACTGACTGTTTGATGGGATTCTGACCTGAAGAAAAAGGGATTAAGACGAAGCAGCGCGGCGGGATTATGTTCTTGGACGAAGATGGGATTCTGACCTGAAAAAAAAGGGATTAAGACAACAATGTCCGTTTGCTCAACGTGAGGTACCACTCTGAGATGGGATTCTGACCTGAAGAAAAAGGGATTAAGACTTATGTCTGTAAATAATGTCAAAATCCGTGCCGAGATGGGATTCTGACCTGAAGAAAAAGGGATTAAGACAATATCTCTTATAGCAAATACATGCTCTTTTTTGATGGGATTCTGACCTGAAGAAAAAGGGATTAAGACCGAGCTTTTCCTCAAGATGATGACGGACCTGCTCCGGATGGGATTCTGACCTGAAGAAAAAGGGATTAAGACGTTTTACCTTTTTTGGAATTGCGGGAACGAATCCGATGGGATTCTGACCTGAAGAAAAAGGGATTAAGACCGTGGACGTGTCGTGAGCCTTAGTCGTGAGCCTTGATGGGATTCTGACCTGAAGAAAAAGGGATTAAGACAGATGCTGCTCTACAACCCCTAGCAACCGACTATGATGGGATTCTGACCTGAAGAAAAAGGGATTAAGACCCCAACTGTCCTGGGCAGTCCCAACACTGCCCGTCGGATGGGATTCTGACCTGAAGAAAAAGGGATTAAGACGGCGTGCGAGGCATTCCGGCCTCGCGCGGCCCCAGCTGATGGGATTCTGACCTGAAGAAAAAGGGATTAAGACGTGACGCGCGCGCGCGCATGCTCACGCGATCGAGACACGATGGGATTCTGACCTGAAGAAAAAGGGATTAAGACATCATCTATACTGACGACCTTCCATTCATTTCCCGGATGGGATTCTGACCTGAAGAAAAAGGGATTAAGACGCGAGCGGCTCGCCGTGCAGCTCGTTCGCTTGCCTCGATGGGATTCTGACCTGAAGAAAAAGGGATTAAGACTGTTAAGTCGGATACATGTTTTACTAATGAGACCGATGGGATTCTGACCTGAAGAAAAAGGGATTAAGACCTTTGAACGAACGAACAACAACACCGTCCTTATTCGATGGGATTCTGACCTGAAGAAAAAGGGATTAAGACCCGCAAACGCTATTGCTAACTTTGCTAACTTAAACCTGATGGGATTCTGACCTGAAGAAAAAGGGATTAAGACAAGAGCCACACGTTCCCCTCTTTATCCCGTCGCATAGATGGGATTCTGACCTGAAGAAAAAGGGATTAAGACTCCCACCTGCGTTCACAGTAGCTGTTCGCTCCGATGGGATTCTGACCTGAAGAAAAAGGGATTAAGACTATCTCGCCTCTGTTAATGTTACCGACTCCGCCGGATGGGATTCTGACCTGAAGAAAAAGGGATTAAGACAACTTTGTTCTTATCATTCTTTCTCCCCTCTGGGAGATGGGATTCTGACCTGAAGAAAAAGGGATTAAGAACTGGAAAAGGGGTCGGGAATCTTTGTTGGGGATGGGCCTGAACTATGTCCGGATCCTGGCAAGGCGCGACAGGCCCTGAAAGGACGCAACGGCGCACCGGCATAGTGTTCTGGTGAGAAGCACGCGAAGGAAAAGACTCCCGACCCCTTTTCTGCTCCGAGTGCGTTCTTCTTCTGGGCAAGAAACTGGACGAACTCCTTCGGGACATTTCGCGCTCCGCATTCTGCACCGGAGAATGCCCGGTCAGGAGGCCTTCAGTTCGCCCAGTAGCGCGCCGATTGCCGCACCCAGCGCAAGGTCGGTGGAAGTACCGAACACGTGGCTCCGGAGTCGCCCGAGTCCGTCAATCAGGATCGTCGTCGTCGTGCCCCTCATCTGATAGGCACGCATGGTCTCCGGGAAGGGATGGCCGTCCTGCCCCGGTTCATCCACACCGACTGGAAACCTGATGTGATACTCGTGAAGGAACGCCACCAGGGCCTCCGGGCCCATCACGGCGTGATGCTCGAACACCGTATGCAGTCCGACGACCGCCACGGGCTCGTCGTCGAACGCTTCGGCGATGCGTTGGGCCTGCGGCAGTCCATGCGCGACACAGCCCGGACAGAGCATTTGAAAGGCGTGGAGTACCACCACGCGACCGCGGAAGTCGGCCACCGTCAAGGTCTTGTCCGCATTGAACCAGCGAACCGTTCGCCACTCGGACGCTGGTCCCGACAGGTTCACGTGCCCGCCGGCCTGCCGTAGGAGCATATCAATACCTCCTCTTAATCACTCGTGTGGAGCCTCATTCAGCCGCGCGTGCGCTCGACGTACTCGTGGACTGAGCGACGCGGAACAGGTTCTCGAGTCGCTGATCGGCGGCGGGCGGGCTTGCCCGTCCGCAGCCCGGACCCTTCATTTCAGAAATCCCCAGCCTTCACATACGGATAACTCCACAAGATCGCCTGGAGCAGGCAGGATTTGACCCAGGCCTGGTACATCTTCTCGACCTCTTCTGGGGAATGGCCTTTCTTGGCAAGGAACGGTTTGAGGGTGAAGGTGACGGGATACACGAGCGCCAGGAGGTACCGGAACGGCACATGGTCCATCGCCGTGACGTGATCCGTTTGGTTTTTCTTCGACCGATGGTGCCGAAGCCCGATTTCGTGTTGGTAGTCGAGCCATTTCTGGTCATACTCGGCCCGCGCGGTATCCAAGATCCATTGGCCGAACCGCTTGCGCACGGCCGCCAGGTAGTCATTGAGTGGCTTGCCATCGTTCCGTCCCGTGAAGGCCGCCAACAGGTGCGGATGGTTCCCCACGAACCCGTACCAGACATCGAGGATGGCCTCGACTTGGTCCTTGACGATGTCGTAGGATTGCCGCAGCGCCTTCGCATCGTCGTCGGTGAACAGCACGCTCTGTTTCATCAGCTCAAAGTCGGCCGGACTCACCGGTGAGCGCGGCACGGCAGCGGTGCCATAGGTGTACCCGGGAATTGATGGCGTGTGTGTCATGGCTTCACTCCTTTCATGAAGGGATCGATCACTGATGCCTGCTAGCGTGCACAACATCCCCTCTCTGCCGCAAGATCGCACCGATCGGTGCCGAGGGCACCAAAAAGTACCGTGGGCCCGATCTGACCCGCCGAGCCCTCCGTCATCTGCGGAGGCACGCCCGAGCGTGGCCGCCATGGTCGAAGATGTGATCGGCTGTAAGTGGACCGTCCGGCTCTTGTGGCTCTTGTCCGACGGCCTGGCTCGACCCAGCCAGTTGCTCAAGGCCTGTCCCGGCCTGTCAACGAAGGTGATGAACGAGCGCCTGCGCAAACTTACACGCTTTGGTCTGCTCGTCCGCCGGGTTCACGGGGAGAAGCCGCCGGTCGTCGTCGAGTATCGGCTCACCCCCTTGGGCAGACGGTTTATGCGCATCTTAGCCGAGGCGAAGAAGCTCCAAGAGGCGTTAGATGCAGGCCTTGGAGGCGCGCCATCGGAGTGATGCTTGCCAAGCGCCCGTCCGATCGCTACACTCCTTGCGTCAATCACCGACTCATCACTCAAACAGGAGGTGCCTATGCTGGGAGTTCGGGTGTTGCTCGGTTTTCTGATGGGTGTCGGGCTGCTGATGGCAGACGGGCTCCACGCGTCGGATTCGCTCCCCGATGATGGTTCCCATATTCAAATCACGGCGCCCAAGAACGGCGAGACCGTTGGCTCCTCCTTCGAACTAAAGTACGAGCTGCATGCCGGCTCGCAAGCCCATCATGCCCACGTATATCTGGACGGGCAGTACCAAAAAGGCTTCAAGGGCACCTTTACCAACGTGCCTCCCGGCTCACACGAAATCAAAGTGGTCGCCGCCAACAAAGATCACAAGACCTTGCCCGCTTCGGCCACGGTCACCGTGACCGTGAAGTAATGGCCCGTCGCTTCGGTTGACCCTTCGGCGGCCGTCCCACACTGGATCGGGGACGGCTGCCCTCTCCTTTCGTCGAATCTCTCTCGTCGAACGTTCGCCCCCAACGGAACGGCAACGTTTCTGCGCTTGCCCCACGAGCCCCGGTGCGGTAAGAGGGGTAGGGAAACGCGGGAGGGACCGAATGGCCAAAGCGCTCGTGCAATCGGTCGGAACCGGCACGCGGCCGGATCAGGATATTACGCAACCCCTCCTCTGGCATTGCCGGAGAAGCGGGGCGGCATACACAGTCTGGATCGTCAGCTCTGAGAGCCGCAGGACTGCCGAGCGGATCGCCCATGCCCTCGGCCTATCGTCGGACGCCTATTGCATTCGCGAAACCCCGGATCTGGACGATGTGGAGGCGACCTATCGATCCTGTCGAGCGGCGTTGCGGGATCTTGCCCGCCGAGGGTTCGCCCCGGATGATATCGAGGTGGATTACACGAGTGGCACCAAGGCCATGACGTCCGGCCTGGCCCTGGCCGCCGTGGCTCACCGCTGTGGGACACTCAGCTACATCGCCGGCCAGCGAACCGCCGGCACGGTGGTGAGCGGCACGGAACGGCTGGTGCCGATCGAGCCCAGACGCATCTGGGCCGACCAGCGGCTGGCGCTCGCGACGGAACTGTGCCGCGCGCAACGGTTCGACACGGCCTTGCACCTTGTCGAATCCCTCAATCCCGCTTGGCTGGGCGAGGAGGAGCGTCCGCTCAAGGACGGCCTGATCGCCGTCGCGCGGGGGTACGCGGCGTGGGACCGGTTCGACTACGCGCGGGCGGCTGGCGAGTTAGAGAAGGTGGCGCACAGCGAAGTCCCGGAACTCGGCACGTTTCGTCCTTCGCCCGACGTTCCCTCGCGCTTGGTCCAGTTGAAACCTGAACGTGGCCACTCGCCGGACCGGCTGGCCGATCTCTTCAACAATGCGCATCGGCGACTCGATGAGGGGCGCTATGACGACGCGCTCGCGCGACTGTACCGGTTGGCGGAGATGCTGGCCCAGTGGATGCTCCTCAGAGACTTCGGGATCGACACCGCCGCCGTCGATCTCGCCAAGGTCCCGCCGGCGTTGCGGCGGGACCTTCAGGCGGCTCGCACCGCTTCGGGGACCATCCAGATTGGGCTCGACTGGGGCTATCGGTTGCTGGCCGCGCTTGATCACCCGGTCGGGCAACAGTTCGATCACGGCGAGTTGCACGGCCTTGGCGTCTTGCTCAAGAAGCGCAATGTCTCGCTGCTCGCGCACGGCCTGGAACCCATCGCCAAAGCGGACGTCGAGTCGCTCACGGCGAAGGTGCAGAGGCTGGTCTCACTGGTGGTACCGGATTTCGACGATCGACGAGCGGCGCTGGAATTTCCCTGGCGCCGATCGACTGAGCCGGAGCGCTCGTCCTGACCAGAGACGCGGGAATCGATGATGCGCCGACTCTATCTCATCGCCTACGACGTGACCGATCCACGGCGCCTCAACAAGGTGCGTGAGCTGCTCAAAGCCTACAGCACCGGCGGGCAGAAGTCGGTGTACGAGTGCTGGTTGTCAGGGACCGAATTCACCGAGGTAATTGAGACGCTCCGTCGCCTCATCGCGCCGGACGAGGACCGCGTCCATGTGTTCGCGCTGGACGGTCGCAGCCGGCCGCAGACTTTGGGGATCGCGGTCCCGCCAGCGGATCCCGCCTTCTTTTATTTCGGATGAGCGTCACGGGGGCACCCAATGGGGGGAACGGTCTATCTGGATCACAAGGGCGCCGAACTCCGGCTCGACGGCGGGGCACTCGCGGTCTATGTGAACGGCGAGCGCGAGGGAATGGTGCCGTTGGCGCCCGTGGACCGGATTGTGTTGATCGGGAACCAGGTCGTTGAAACGTCCGTGCTCCATCGCCTGGCTGAACAAGGCGTCGCGGTGTTGTTCCTCTCCGGACGCACGCAGGCCTTTCGCGGCCGCCTGGTCGGCCGGCTGCACAATCATGCGCGGCTGCGTCTGGCCCAGTACGCCGAAAGCCGCGGCCCCCTTGCCCTTCGGCTGGCGACGGAATGGATCACGGCCAAGCTTGCCGGACAGGTGGCGTTGTTGTGCGAAGCCGCGGACGCGCGGCCGGATCAGCGGGCGGGGCTCCTGCGCGCCGCCGAGGGCATTGAGGAGACGCGGACCAAGGCTGGCGGAGCGGAGACAGTCGAGCGGCTGCGCGGGTTGGAAGGCGGAGCCGCCGCGACGTACTTCGCCGCGCTGCCCTCCGTGTTCCCACCGAGCCTCGGGTTCGCCGGACGGGAACGGCGGCCTCCCCGGGACCCGGTGAACGCCTTGCTGTCGCTGACCTATACGCTGGTCCACTGGGAGTGGGTGCGCGAATGCGAGTTGATCGGACTGGATCCGCTGGTCGGCTTTTACCACGAGCTGGCATACGGCCGCGAATCGTTGGCCTGCGACCTCCTCGAGCCGTTTCGACCGCTCGTGGATCGCTGGGTGTGGGAACTGTTCCGCGCACGGCAGTTCGAGCGGCTCGACTTCGCCTCGGATCAGGACCGGCCGGGCTGCGCGCTTAAGAAAGGGGCCCGCAGCCGCTTTTACACCGCCTATGAACTCTGGGTCGCTCCGCACCGGTCGCGCATGCGGGAGACGGTCGAAACGTTGGCGCGACGTATCCTGAACCATGGAGAGAACGCTGTACCTCAAGGAGACGCCGGGGCTGCGGGTCAGCCGTGACGGTCCTTCGCTGTGGATCGAGCGACGCCACACCGCCGGGCAGCGCGTGCCGGTGCGCCTGATTCGGCGCGTGCTCATCGCCGGCAATGTCGCGCTGGACACGGAGAGCCTGACGGCCTTCGCTCAGCGCGGGGTCCCGATCACCCTCTTGAATCGAGAGGGCGAACCCGTGGCGGTGGTTCTCGGATGCGCGGCGGGCTTGTTCGCTCAGCGCGGACGACAGGCGGCAGCTCTGGAAGATCCTCGGCGGCGGGACCGCCTGTGCGCGTGGATGCGGGCATGGGAGCGCGGGCGTCGCTTGGTCCTGGCTTCCCGCCTCGATCCCGTGACGGCGGCGCAGTGGCGGCGGGACGGCATGCGCTCGGCGGACTATGACGCATGGATTGCGCGGCAGGCCCGATTGCGCAGCGTGTCGCTTCGGCGGCGCGGCTTTTTCCGGGCAGCGCTGCAGACCTTGGCGTTAGAGGCGATCGTGGAGGCGGGGTGGGACCCGCACCTTGGTCTCCTGCACCGGGCCCAGCCATTGGGCTTCGTGCGAGATTGTGTCGCGGCGCTGCAACCCGATGCCGACCTCGTCTGGTTGGACAGCGACGCGGCGACCCCCGACGAGGCCGGAACGCTGCCGCAGGCGCTGGCCGGGCATTTCGAAGCCCGCCGCCCTCGCCTGGCGGCGCTGCTACGTCGGCTGCTCGACCAGTTCGCCGTCATGATTTGGGAGCCGTGACCGATGCGAACGCGCTATCTGGTGTGCTACGACATCGCCGACGAGGGCCGATTGACCCGCGTGTACCGGTATCTGAAGGGCGTCGGGGTGCCCGTGCAATATTCCGTCTTTCTGTGCTCGTTCACTTGGCCGGAGCTGCAGGATAGCGTCTCTCGATTGAACGACTTGATCGACGCGAAAGCGGATGATGTGCGCCTCTGTCCGCTCCCGTCGGGCGACACGATCACCACGCTCGGCTGTGGAGACCGGCTGCCGGACAGCGCGACCGTGGTGCTCCCGTGAGCGAAAGCCCTGACAACGCCGATCCGGGCCGGACCTCTCTGCCGCTTGCTTTCGGACGGTTCACGATTGCGCTCAAGCCGGACGCAGCGCTACGGCTCCCGCCGTATGCCGGCTCCATGTTCCGCGGCGCGTTCGGTCTCGCGCTCCAACGGGTCGTCTGCGCAACCCGAACGTACGAGTGCGCCCCTTGTCCGCTCAGGGATCGCTGCGTGTATCCGTACGTGTTCGAGACGCCGCCGCCCCCGGACACGCGGGTGATGCGCAAGTATTCGGCAGCTCCTCATCCGTTCGTTCTCGAACCGCCGGCCGGCGGGCGGATCGTGGTGCCGGGCGAGGCTTTCGAGCTCGGCCTCACCTTGTTCGGTCGCGCACTGCGCTGGCTTCCGCATTGTATCTTCGCCTTCGAGCGTATGGGCCGGGTCGGCTTCGGCTCCCGCCGGGTCCCCGCGACGCTCATCGGCATGAATGGATGGGTGGATGGGCGATTGTGCCGCATCTATTCCATGGAGGAAGGCACGCTCGCCGGAACCGAAGCCTGTACGCAAACCGTCCGCTTGCCGCTCCACCCGCCGGCCGGCGGGGCCGAAGGCCACCCCAGTGAGCAAACGGAGATTGAATTCCTCACTCCGGTGCGGGTGAAGTACGATGCGCGTCTCGCGCCGTCGCTGGAGTTCCATATTCTGTTCCGCGCCTTGCTTCGGCGCATCGCCCATCTTTCGTATTTCCATTGCGGCGGCGATCCGTCAGGAATCGCGTTTCGCGAGTGGATCGAGCTGGCACGCTCGGTGCGGACCGTCTCATCTATGCTCGTCTGGCACGACTGGACCCGTTACTCGCAGCGCCAGCAGGAGACGATGCAGCTCGGCGGGTTGATCGGCCGGGTCACTTTCGAGGGACCGCTCGGTCCGTTTCTGCCTCTCTTACGATTGGGCGAAGTGACCCATGTCGGGAAAGCGACGAGTTTCGGCTTGGGACAGTACCGCCTGCTCGACGCCGCTCCGAGCTGACCGTTGTGGGGCGCGCCTGGCGCGACGCACGTTCTGCCGGTGTTCACACCTTCACGCTCAAGAACAAGGACGCGCCTTGCCGGTTGATCAGGAAGAGGACGCGCTCGCCTTTCTTCAGGTGGGCGGATATTTTCTCGAAATCCTTCACGGATGTGACCGGCTGCCGGTTGATTTCCCGGATCACATCGCCCGGCATCAGGCCTGCTCGTTCCGCGCCGCTGTCCGGCTCGACGCTCGTCACCACGACGCCCTGCATCTTGCCCTGGAGGCCCAGCTCGCGCGCGGCCTGCCGATTCAGGTCCCGCACGGTGAGGCCGGCCAACGCCCTGTCGGCCTGCCCGGTCTCCGCCTTCGCGGTCCGGATCGTGTCCGGTTGCTCGCCGACCGTGACCGTCAACTCCTTCTCCCGGCCGTCGCGAACAACCTTCACCGTCGCCTTCGTCCCGACGGCGGTTCTCGTGACCAACCGTTGCAGCGCCACGGCGTCCTCGACCGGGGAGCCCTGATACCCGATGATCACATCACCCTGCTTGAGCCCCGCTTGGTCTGCCGGGCCGTCTTCCTTCACCTCGCTGACCAGCGCGCCTTTCACGTCCTTCAGCCCGAACGATTGGCTGAGGTCCCGCGTCAGGTCCTGGATGCCGATGCCCAGGTAGCCGCGGACGACCCGGCCGGTTTTGACCAGACTTTCGTACACGGGCTTGGCCATGGCCGTCGGCACGGCGAACCCGACGCCTTGGTAACCGCCGGTCTGCGAGAAGATGGCCGTGTTGATCCCGACCAGTTCTCCTTTGGTGTTGACCAGCGCCCCGCCGGAGTTCCCGGGATTGATGGCTGCGTCGGTCTGGATGAAGTCCTCGTATTGGGTGATGCCCATGCGGCCGCGGCCCAGCGCGCTCACGATGCCGAGCGTCACGGTGGAGTTCAAGCCGAAGGGATTGCCGATCGCGAGGACATACTCACCGACCTGTAACCTGGACGAATCGCCCCAGGAGACAAACGGGAGATTCTGCCCATCGATCTTCACGACCGCCAGATCGGTTTTCGGATCGGTCCCGACGATCTTGCCTGTGAACTCCCGCTTGTCCGGCAGCGTCACCGTCAATTCTTTCGCCCCGTCCACGACGTGATTGTTGGTGATGATATACCCGTCCGGAGTCACGATCACGCCGGATCCCATGCCGCCGCCGCGGCGCTCACGCGGGTCGAACGGGGGTTCCGGTCCCCGGTGGCCGCGCGGACCGAAGGGCCACGGCATGTCGCGGGAGCCCGAGACGTTTTCCGACACGGCTGTGGTGATGTTGACGACGGCCGGAGTCACGGACTTGGCGACTTCCGCAAATCCGTTCGCCGGGGATTGCGTGATGGCAGCCGCCGGGGACGAAGCAGCGGAATCTCCGGAAAGTAAGGGAGTTGAAGCATGCGAGGCGGGCGCCGAATGCCCGCTCCACAGCAAGACTGCGCTCAGGGCCGCCGCTCCCACGATCGCCCCGAGCCCGTGCTGCAACGGTCGCTCCATAACAACCTCCTTTGAATCATCGAACCGGTTGCGTTGGTGATGCAAGAGCCGGTCATGCCGGACTCATGGCGTCACCCTATCAACGCCCGATGAGAGAAGGATTAAGAGAGGATTAAAAGTTGTTAAGCAGCGGAAGGAGCCAGGGGCAGCACCACCGTGAACGTCGAGCCTTCGCCCGGCGCGCTCCTGACCTCGATGCGCCCTTGGTGGGCCTCCGCGATCCAGGCGCAGATCGAGAGCCCCAATCCGGTCCCTTTCTTCGTGTGGGCCCGCGCTTCGTCGGTGCGGTAGAAGCGGTCGAAGATCAGTTTCTGCGCCTCGGGAGCGATGCCGATGCCCTGATCGACGACCGCCAGGCGGGCCTCGCCGGATTCGGTGAGGAGGTTGATCTCCACCTTGCCGCCGGGCTTGGAGTACTTGACCGCGTTGTCCACGAGATTGAGCAGCAGCTCGCGCAGACGCAGCTCGTCGCCCAGCACGGTGGCGGGCCGGACCGTGCCGAGCACGACCTCCACGTGGCCTTCTTGTCCCAGCAGGCAGGCCTGTCGTTGGATGTCTTCGACCAGCGCTTCCAGCCGGACAGGCGCGCATTCCATCTTGACCTCGCCCAAGTCGGCCCGCGAGAGAAACAGCAGTTCCTCGACGATGCGGCTCATCCGGTCGATCTCCTCCAGGTTGCTCTCGAGGACCATCTTGTAGTCTTCCGTCGGGCGGGGTCGGCGGAGCACCAGTTCCGTTTCTCCCTTCATGACCGTCAGCGGCGTCCGCAGTTCATGAGAGGCGTCGCTGCTGAATTGACGGATCTGGCGGAACGACGCTTCGAGACGGGCGATCATGTCGTTGAACGTGGCGGCGAGGCGCCCGATCTCATCCGAGGAGGACGGTACAGTGAGTCGTTGGGTCAGGTCGCCGGCCGCGATCCGCTGCGCGGCCAACGTGATCGTGTCCACCGGCTTGAGGGCCCGTCCCGCGAGGAACCACCCGCCGGCCAGCGACACCGCCAGCGCGACCGGCATCGTGACCAGCAGCATGATCAGCAGCCGGTGCAGCGACGCTTCGACGGATTCCAGCGAGGTGCCGACCTGGACGATGTAGACGAGGCTGCCGCGATACAGAATCGGAACGGACACCAGACGGAGCGGCGGCTCCCCGGGGTACTTGGCGGATTCGAAGGTCGTCTTGCCGGTGAAGGCGACCTCGAGCGCGGTCCGGCTGAGCGGGACGTCGTGACGCTGAATGTTGGGGGAGCGGATGGTGATTTTGCCGGTCGGGCTGAAGATCTGGAAGAATTTGTCAATGCGCGCCAATTCCGGGAATTGAGTGAGCAACTCTTCCTCGTCGAGCAGCGTGAGGAACCCGCGCTGCTCCAGCGAGCGCACGGCGACCGTGGCCGTCTCCTCCAGGGACTGATCCACCTGGTCCTTGAGGCTCCGGGCCATGACCGTGTACAGCACGACCGCGAAGATCGTCAAAAACAGCGCCATCGCGGTTCCGTACCAGAGCGTGAGCCGGACCCGAAGCGGCATCAGTCGGCCTTCAGCATGTATCCGCTGCCGCGGACGGTGTGGATGAGCTTGCGCCCCCGCCCCCGGTCGATTTTGTTCCTGAGGTAATTCACGTAGACGTCGATGACGTTGGTGAACGTGTCGAAGTCTTGATTCCAGACGTGCTCGGAAATCATCGGCCTGGTCAGCACGCGACCGGCATGACGCATGAAGTATTCGAGCAAGGCATATTCCTTGAGCGTGAGGTCGATGCGCTGCCCTCCGCGGGTCACTTCGCGCGTGGCCGGATTGAGCACGAGGTCGTCGATCTGCAGCACGCCCGGCGCGTCGGCGGCTCCGCGACGGAGCAAGGCGCGGACGCGCGCGAGCAATTCATCGATCGCGAAGGGTTTCGTCAGATAATCGTCGGCGCCGGCGTCCAGCCCCTTCACCTTCTGATCCACCTGCGACTGGGCCGTGAGAATCAGCACCGGCGCCTGGATCTTCTCTTCGCGGAGCCGCTTGAGCACCTCCAGACCCGGCAGGCCTGGCAGCATGAGATCGATGACAATGAGGTCGTAGCTGTCGCTCAGAGCCAGATCGAGCCCCTGAACCCCGTCGGCTCGGAGATCGACCGCGTAGCTCTCCTCCTCCAGCGCCCGTTTGATGAAGGACGCGACCTTCGCTTCGTCTTCAATCACCAGGATGCGCATAACATGCAGCGCGACAGGCGCCTAAGGCCCGACCTGGGCGAATCGCGCCCCTCTCACAGGTCTCGCGAGTCACGCCGGCTTCGGCGGAAAGCGGGTGATCGTCACCGGCGCGTATTTCAGCGACGGCCCATCGGCGGTCCGGTACGCCAGCGTGTGCTTCAACCAGTTGACGTCGTCCCGCTTGGGAAAATCCGAACGATAGTGGGCCCCGCGGCTTTCTTCGCGGGCCAGCGCCCCGGCGACGATGGTCTCCGCGATTTCCACCAGCGACTCCAGCTCGAGCGCCTGGATCAGATCGGTGTTGAAAATCCGGCCCTTATCCTGAACGTACACCCGGGATGCTCGGACCTTCAACTCGCGGACCTTGTCCCAGGCCTCCATCATGGATTTCTGCGTCCGGAAAATGCCGAGGTTCTGGCTCATGACCCTGCCCAGTTCCTCGCGGACCTGCCAGGCCCGCTCCGCGCCGTGCTGCGACAACAGGCGGCGAATGCGGGCCTCTTCCGCTCGGAGCGTCGCGTCCGCCAGCGCGCGGGGCTTGACCTGCCGAACGTACTCCGCGGCCCTGACGCCGGCGCGACGACCGAATACGATCGTCTCCAGGAGGGAATTCCCGCCCAGTCGGTTGGCCCCGTGGACGCTGACGCAGGCGCACTCGCCGGCAGCATAGAGCCCGGGAATCTCGGTCTCGGCCCATTGATTCGTGCGGACTCCGCCCATCTGATAGTGCGCGCCGGGCCGGACCGGGATCGGCGTTTCGATCGGGTCGATTCCCGCAAACTCGATGGAGAGTTCCCGAATTTGCGGCAACCGCTCAAGAATCCGCTCGCGACCGAGGTGCCGCAGGTCCAGCAACACGCAGCCGTCCACGCCTCGCCCTTCGAGGATTTCCCGGCCAATCGCCAGGGAGACGGTGGAGCGGGTCGCGAGCTCCATCTGCTCGGGCGCGTACTTTTTCATGAAGCGTTCGCCGAGTGTGTTCAGGAGATAGCCTCCTTCACCGCGCGCGCCTTCGGTGATCAGGATGCCGGTGTCCTTGAGCGTCGTCGGGTGGAACTGTACGAACTCCATGTCTTCGAGCGGCGCTCCGGCCTTGTACGCGAGCGCCATCCCGTCGCCGGTGTTGATGACCGCGTTGGTGCTGGTCAGAAAGACCCGGCCGCTTCCCCCGGTGGCCAGGATCACCGCCTTGGCGCCGATCGCGTGCAGCCCTCCGTGGACCAGGTCCCACGCCACCACGCCACGGCATACGCCGTCTTCGACGATCAGCGACGTGACGTACCATTCTTCGTACACGAAGATCTGCCGCTTCAGCAGTTGCTCGTACATCGCGTGCAGGATGGCGTGGCCCGTGCGATCGGCGGCGTAGCAGGTGCGCGGAAATCCGGCTCCGCCGAACGGGCGTTGCGCGATCTTTCCCTGTTCGTTGCGGCTGAAGATGACGCCCATCCGTTCCAATTCCAGGATGTCGCCTGGCGCTTCCCGACACATGGCTTCGATCGCGTCCTGATCGCCCAGATAAAGCCCGCCCTTCGCCGTGTCGAAGGCATGGGCCTCCCACGAGTCGTTTTCGCCGATGGCCGCGTTGATGCCGCCCTGAGCGGCGACGGAGTGGCTGCGGACCGGATGGACTTTCGAGAGCACCGCGACATCGAGGTGGGCGGGCGCCGCGATGGCCGCCCGCATGCCGGCCAGACCGGCGCCGACGATCAGGATGTCGTGAACTTTCATGCGTCGCTGACGGGACCTTTCCCCCTCCCCACTAATACCCGACCCTCATTCCGATAGCAAGCGCGGCAGCCGCTTGGAAAACGCATCACGCCATGATACTCTTCGCGTATCCTCGTCGGAGGACCGCTGCTTGACCATCGACTCACGAACAACGACGTTCCTTCCGGCCGGCATCACCCTGAGGCGACGCACATTTCATGACGCACCCGGACTTTCTTAAGCCGACCGACACCTTTGTCCACCGCCACCTCGGGCCGACGGAGGCCGACATCCAGGAGATGTTGGCGACGCTCGGGCTGCAGTCGCTCGACGCGCTGATCGACCAGACTGTGCCGGACGACATCCGATTGCGCCGGCCGCTGGCGTTGCCCGGGCAGCGCAGCGAGCAGGACGTGCTGAACGAATTGCGCGCCATCGCGGCGCAGAATCGGATATTTCGCTCGTTGATCGGCATGGGCTATTACGACTGCATCACCCCCCCGGTCATTCAACGGAACATTTTGGAAAATCCGGGGTGGTACACCCAATACACGCCGTATCAGGCGGAGATCGCGCAAGGCCGATTGGAGGCGCTGGCGGTCTTTCAGACGATGGTCGCCGACCTGACCGGGCTGCCGCTCGCCAACGCCTCCCTGCTGGATGAAGCGACGGCAGCGGCCGAAGCGATGGCCATGTGCCTGGCGATCTCGCGCGCCGCCGGCGCCGAAAAAAAAGAATTCTTCGTGTCACAGGACTGTCACCCCCAGACGATCGCCGTGCTGCAGACGCGCGCCGAACCGCTCGGCATCACGCTGCGCGTCGGCAAGACTTCGGACGTCGATTGTTCCGGGGAGCGACTCTGCGGCATCCTGCTGCAGTTCCCGGCCACGGACGGCTACGTCGGCGACTACAGTGACCTCGTCGCGCAGGCCCATGCCACCGGCACGCTGGTCGTCGTCGCGACGGACCTGCTGGCCCTTGCGCTCCTGCGTCCGCCGGGCGAATTCGGAGCCGATATCGCCGTCGGGTCTAGCCAGCGCTTCGGCGTGCCGTTGGGGTTCGGCGGGCCGCACGCAGCTTTCCTTGCCACCAAGGAAGAGTATAAGCGGCAACTGCCGGGACGCCTGGTCGGTGTCTCGCGGGACGCCCATGGGAAGACCGCCTATCGGCTCGCGCTTCAGACGCGTGAACAGCACATCCGCCGCGAGAGGGCCACCAGCAACATCTGCACGGCTCAAGTGCTGCTGGCCGTGATGGCCGGCATGTACGCCGTGTATCACGGGCCGGACGGGTTGCGGCGGATCGCCGAACGCGTGCACGGCCTGGCCGTGGTGTTGGCCGAGGGGCTCCGCCGGCTCGGCTTCGACGTCGGCACGGAGCCGTTTTTCGACACCATCCGGGTTCGACTCAGCCGCGAGCAAGCGGGGCACGTGCTGGCCCGCGCCAACGCCGCAGGGTTCAATCTGCGCCGCTATGACGACGACTCCGTCGGCGTGGCGCTGGATGAAGTGAGCACGCCGCAGGAGATCAGAACGCTGATCGGCCTCTTTCTCGGACACGAGGACGTGATGTTCACGGTCGAGGAACTGGCCCGGTCGGTGGATGTGCGCTTTCCGAAGACGTTGACACGGACTACCAAGTACCTGACTCACGCGGTGTTCAACCGTTACCATTCGGAACACGAGATGCTGCGCTATTTGTATCGCCTCCAAGCACGGGACCTGTCCCTGGTCCACTCCATGATTCCGCTCGGGTCCTGCACCATGAAGCTCAACGCGACGGTCGAGATGCTGCCGGTCACCTGGCCGGAGTTCGCCCGCCTCCATCCGTTCGCGCCGGTGGAGCAGAGCCGGGGGTACCAGGAACTGTTCCACCAACTCGAAACCTGGCTGGCGGAGATCACGGGCTTCGCGGCCGTGTCGTTGCAGCCCAACGCTGGCTCACAGGGCGAGTACGCCGGGCTGATGGTCATCCGGGCCTATCACCGCTCGCAGGGAGAAGGGCATCGCGATGTCTGTCTCATTCCCACGTCGGCGCACGGCACCAACCCGGCGAGCGCGGCCATGGCTGGGATGACGGTGGTCCCCGTCGCCTGTGACCGGCACGGCAACGTGGACCTGGCGGATCTGGAAACAAAGGCGGCACAGCACCGGGATCGGCTGGCGGCCCTCATGATCACCTACCCGTCGACCCACGGGGTGTTCGAACCCGAGGTGCGTCGCATGTGCCGGATTGTCCACACGCACGGTGGACAGGTCTATATGGATGGTGCGAACATGAACGCCCAGGTCGGCGTCTGCCGGCCAGGGGATATCGGGGCGGATGTCTGCCACCTGAACTTGCACAAGACGTTCTGCATCCCGCACGGAGGCGGGGGGCCGGGGATGGGGCCCATCGGTGTCGCGCGCCACCTCGCTCCGTTCCTGCCGGGGCATCCGGTGACCGGACTCGGCGGTCCGTCGCCGATCGGACCGGTTTCGGCGGCGCCCTACGGCAGCCCGAGCATCCTGACGATCTCCTGGGTGTACATCGCGCTCATGGGCCATGATGGGCTGACCAAGGCGACGCAGGTCGCTATCCTGAACGCCAACTACATGGCCAAACGCCTGGAGAAACATTATCCGGTGCTGTACACCGGCCGGCGCGGCTTCGTGGCCCACGAGTTCATCCTGGATCTGCGGCAATTCAAGGAGAGCGCCGGCGTGGACGTGATGGACGTGGCCAAACGTCTCATGGACTACGGATTCCATGCGCCGACCGTGTCCTTCCCCGTGCCCGGCACCCTGATGATCGAGCCGACCGAGAGCGAGTCCAAAGCTGAACTGGATCGGTTCTGCGATGCGCTGATCGCGATCCGCGGAGAAATTCAGGAGATCGTGGAAGGCCGGGTGCCCCGCGATAATAATGTGCTCAAGCGCGCGCCGCACACGGCCCAGGCCGTGACGGCGTCGGACTGGGACCGGCCGTACAGCCGAGAGCAAGCGGCGTTTCCGGCGCCCTGGGTGCGGGATCACAAGTTCTGGCCCAGCGTCGGCCGCATCGACGAAGCCTACGGCGACCGGAATCTGATGTGTACGTGCCCTCCGATGGAACAGTCGTAGCGGACCGCCGACCATCGTGTCGCCTCGTTTCCTCCCGGCCAGTGCGGTCGTCTTCTTCATCTCTTGCGGCGCGACCCTCGGTGCTGAGCCTGCAGGTCCGCAGCCGGGCGACTCGATCCAGGCCCCGAGTGCCGTCGAAGCCCGGGCCGGTGAGGAGTACGGAGCCGGCGCGCGCATCCGCGTCAGTGCGGCAGGCGTCTCGTTCGTCGTCCCGCAAGGCTGGCAGGGTGGGATGCCGCCGGACTCTCAGGTCTTGATCCTGGGCTCATCAAGCACCCCAGGCTTCGGCATGGTGTTCTTCCTGATCGACGTCTCTGCCGAAGATCTCGAGGCACACATGAGCGCAGTCCAGCCCATCGCCCACGACCTGATTTTCGAGCCGGTGGGTCCGGTGAGAAAGACCGACGGTCGTTTGGAAGCCGCCTATACAGGCGGGGGGATGATCGGCCGCGCCCTGGCGCTGGTCGGGCCGTCACGCAACGGCGTCCTGTACTTCTTCGGGAGCTTGCCGAATGAAGTCGCGACGCTCGGTCGCCTTCTGGAGGAACTGGCCGCTTCCACGGTTTTCGATGGGGAGGGAACGTCTGAGCCTCCGACACCCTAACCGGAATATGGCCTCCCCGATGCTGACCGGCTCGCTCCTGGCTATGGCGGTCACCATCCAGGCCGTCGAAGTCGTCGGCACCGACGGCGCACCGATGGTGCTGATCGAGGAAGGACCGTTTATCCGCGGCAGCGCGGCGGGCCAGGGCGATCCCGACGAGGAGCCGCAACGGACCATTACACTGAACGCCGTGTATCTCGACAAGTACGAAGTCACCAACCGGCGCTACCAGGCCTTTCTGAAGGCGACCGGGCACCGCATTCCCGAACATTGCTGCGATCCGTCCTACAATGTCTGGAAAGGTCTCGAGATCGATCCGGTCCTGCTGGACCATCCGGTGGTCAACGTGGACTGGTTCGACGCGCAGGCCTACTGCACGTGGGCCGGGAAACGGTTGCCCACCGAGGCCGAGTGGGAAAAAGCAGCGCGGGGACCTGGCGGCCGCATCTACCCGTGGGGGAATGAGTGGGACCCCAAGCGGGCGAACGGGGCGTCGTATTGGGCGGGAAAAGATTTCGCTTCGCCGGATGAGGCCAAGGCCTGGTGGGCCGACGCCGGAGCGGAACTCCTCGCGGAGAAGGGCGTGGCCGGCATGCTGACCCTGCCGGTCACGGCTTTGGAGTCGGGCGCGACACCGGACGGATTGATGCACCTGGCGGGTAATCTCTGGGAATGGGTCGCCGATTGGTACGATCCACAGTATTACGCTGCGGCTCCGGAGCGTGATCCACAAGGGCCTGAAACCGGGGAATACAAGGTCCTCCGCGGCGGGTCGTGGCTGAACCATCGCCATCAGCTTCGCACGACCGTGCGCGACGGCTCGCGGCCGACCATGCGGAACCACGGTACGGGCTTTCGCTGCGCCAAGAACCCGTGAAACGTGACGCGTGATATGTGAGCTGTATCGTGGGGAGCGGGTGAAAGAGGTTCACGAGGCGAACCATGCCAGCCCGCACACACCGCGTGATCATCGACACCGACCCCGGTGTCGATGACGCCCTGGCCATCTTGCTGGCCTTGCGCTCGCCCGAGCTGGAGGTGGTGGCGATCACCACCGTCTGCGGGAACGTGCGGGTCGAGCAGGCGACCAAAAACCTGTTCAGGGTGCTGGAGCTGGTTCCGTTTCCGTCCGGCCTGTTGGTCGGGCAGGGGGCCGTCCAGCCGCTCCAGGAACCGCTGGAGCCCGCCACCCACGTCCACGGGGCTGACGGCCTGGGTGAGTTGGACCGGATTCGCAATCCGGACGGCAAGCCCCGGTACGTCGATTCGGGGACGCCGCGCTCGCTCCCCAACGCATGGACGGTCTGGAGGGAGTGCCTTCGCCGTTATCCGGGCGAGGTGACCCTCATTACGCTGGGCCCGCTCACCAATCTCGCGCAGGCGCTTGAGGCGGACCCGGCGATGGTGCGTACGTTCCGCTCGGTGATCTGCATGGGCGGCGCGATCGGCGTTCCCGGCAACGTCACGCCGGCCGCCGAGTACAATATTTACGTCGATCCGCATGCGGCGGAGCGCGTGATGCGCTCGGGGCTTCCCATCACGTTGGTTCCGCTGGATATCACGATGCAGGTCTTCTTGACCCGCGAGGCCATCGCGAAGCTGGCCGCGAACACGACAGATCTGGTTTGCCGATTCGTCGGCGACGTCACGGGCCCCGCGTTGGAGTTCGCCCAACGAACCGAAGGCCGCGGAGTGTTCTACTTGCACGACCCGCTTGCGGTCGGCGTGGCCCTCGATCCGGACCTGGTGAAGCGGAGGCCGCTGGGCGTCGCCGTGGAAACCGAGGAACGGGCGACAAGAGGGAGGACCGCGGCGGACCGGAAAGCCCCGGCGACGGTCCAGGCGGCGCTGGAAGTGGATGCCGCAAGGTTTTTGAACCTGTTTCGGACCAGGGTATGCGGAAGGTGATCGTCGTC